>ERZ773193.617-NODE-617-length-53787-cov-31.615108_pt1 | contig 53787 bp, 48 predicted proteins | sample MGYA00511110_ERZ773193 | MGnify/ENA primary metagenome ERZ773193 (study PRJEB29015, sample SAMEA2737784) | human gut metagenome | biome: human gut; feature: human-associated habitat; material: faeces | place: China | collected 2012 ... | reverse complement strand
TGAAGTTGGGCTACCGGACGGATAAGGCCGGGGAGTTGGCTTTGAGCTATGTGCAACGCGTAATTCGTCCTTACGGCAGCTACCTGAATGTGTTCACCGACCGTAGCGACGCTACGCATGTCTGGAAGGGGAATCCTGATTTAAAAGACGAGATGATCCATTCGGTCGAGTTGTCTTATTCGTATGCTACTTCTGCTTTCCGGTTCTCACCGAGCCTGTATTACCGGAATAAGAAGAACCGCATCATGGACAAAGTCCTGGATGAAGGGGGAAACGGAACGATCTGGACAAAAGAGAATATCGGCCATAGCCAGACATTCGGTTTTGAACTGTCCGCAACCTGGCAACCGATCCGTATGCTGTCTCTCGGTTTGTCAGGCGATATCTATCGGGATGAGATCGACGGGCGCACGATCGGTTATGACCGGAAGAAGTCGATGGTCTGCGGCGATATCAAAGGCTCTGTCAACATCAGCATCACGCCGACAACGGAGTTGCAGCTCGATGGTTTTTACATCTCCGACCAGTTGACCCCGCAGGGAAAGATCAAGCACCGTTCCAGTGTCAATGCCGGTATCTCCCAATATTTCATGCACCGCAAGCTGCGTGCCAACCTGAGCATCAACAACATCTTCAACGGCCTCGAAGAAACAACGATCGTCGATACGAAAGACTTGCAAATGACCCAGGTCCGCAACCGTGACGCACAGGTGACGTGGGTGACGCTGACGTATAATCTGTGATATTTGCCAGGGGATTCTTTAGCCGGGGGGATTAATCCCCCGGCAAGGAATTGATTTCTCTTTCTTTTTGACACATCCTACTCACTCTCTTATTACTTCTTGGTAACAACAACCCTCTTTGTCGGATCCAAATGTTCGTTACGGTAATCGATCTGTTTCACGACATTTTCGGCTAACTTCTGGAATGCCTGGCCAGTGATGCTGTCCGGATTGAGGGCGACTGGCTTTCCGCTGTCTCCACCTTCGCAAATGCTTTGTACGATGGGGATTTGTCCTAGCAACGGGATATTCAGTTCTTCCGCCAGACGTTTGCCTCCTTCTTTGCCGAACAGGTAGTATTTGTTTTCTGGCAGCTCGGCAGGCGTGAACCAAGACATGTTCTCGACCAGTCCCAATACTGGTACGTTGATCTTCTCACCTGTAAACATACTGATCCCTTTGCGGGCATCTGCCAACGCCACTTCTTGCGGTGTGCTGACAACGATGGCGCCGGTGATGGCCAATGTCTGTACCATCGTCAGGTGGATATCGCTTGTTCCCGGTGGCAGGTCGATCAGGAAATAGTCCAGATCGCCCCAGTTGGCGTCGCCGATCAACTGTTTCAAGGCATTGCTTGCCATTGCGCCGCGCCAAAGGACGGCGTCTTCCTTATTGACAAAAAAACCGATGGACAGTAGCTTCACGCCGTAGTTGGCAGCCGGTTCGATCAGTTCGCGGCCTCCCACCTCCACCATATAGGGACGGGCTTCTTCTACATTGAACATCTTAGGCTGCGAAGGACCGAAGATATCGGCATCCAGTAAACCGACCTTGTGACCCTGCAAAGCCAGCGCTACCGCCAAGTTGGCCGCTACTGTACTTTTGCCTACGCCACCCTTGCCGGAAGATACGGCGATGATATTTTTTACCTCCGGCAGCAGCTTGTCTGGTTCAGGACGGGCCGCCTGCTTGGCGTCAACCGTGATATTACCCTTGATGTCCACTTCTTCTCCTACGTAAGTAAGGATAGCCGTCTCGGCAGCTTTTACCACCGATTTGATAAACGGATCGTTCGGTTTTTCGAAAAGGAGCGAGAAGCTTACTTTGTTACCGTCGATCCGGATATTATCTTCTACCATACCCATTGTCACAAGGTCTTTTCCTGTGCCGGGGTAACGCACCTTTGCCAGTGCGTCCATGATTAGCTTTGGATAGAGTGTCATGTTGTATGATTTATAATTTATGATTTATGAATTATTTGCCGGAAGCCAACGCACTCCGTTTGCTCCGGTTGAAACTGCGATACGGATCGTATTCGATTTCCACTTCCGGTTCTACCAGTTCATCCCGTTCTTCACAGACAAACTTGATGTATTTGATGGTTAACCCGCGGTCCAACCACTGCTGTTCATAATAGGTCTTGATAGAAAGAATGTTGTCTGTCAGCCCCGAATGATACAAATCGTCGTTGCTGAACAGTACGGGATAGCGATTTGCTTTTACCATCTCGCAGGTGTAGGTGTACATGAAGTTGCTGTCTGTTTTCAGATGTATGATGCCGTCTCCCGCCAGTATCTCGCGGTACATCTTCATGAAGCGAGTGGAGGTAAGGCGTTTGTTCGCTTTCTTCATCTGCGGGTCAGGGAAGGTGAGCCAGATCTCGGCCACCTCTCCGGCAGCAAAGAAATGGGCGATCAGTTCGATACTGGTCCTGAGGAAGGCAACGTTCGTCATACCTGCCTCAAGCGATTCTTTCGCCCCTGTCCACATACGGGCTCCCTTGATATCGACTCCTATAAAATTTTTGTTGGGAAATAACTTTCCCAAACCTACCGTATATTCTCCTTTTCCGCAGCCTAATTCAAGCACGATCGGATTGTCGTTCTTAAAGAACTGTTCGTGCCAGTGCCCCTTTAGCTCAAATCCTTTCTCTTGAAGGGTTGCAAACGGATATTGGAACACATGGGGATAGCTCGCCATGTCGTCAAACTTTGCTAATTTATTCTTTCCCATAATGCAAAGGTAATATAATTACACGTAAAAAGACTATAACCTGCCAGGCAATTATTCGATCAGGTTATTGTCCCAATCATGCATAAAAAAAGAGATACTCTTGTGAAGTATCTCTCTCTTTCGCTCTTCCTCTTGGACTTGAACCAAGGACCCTCTGATTAACAGTCAGATGCTCTAACCGACTGAGCTAAGGAAGAATGTTGTTTTTTCTCAAATGCGCTGCAAAAGTAATAGGATATTTTGAAATATGCAATATCTTTGCAAAAAAAATATCAGAAATGGATAAAATAATTGGATTGGGAAACGCATTGGTCGATGTGTTAGCAACCCTTGACAGTGATGAAATCTTAACTAAAATGGACTTGCCCAAGGGCAGTATGACGCTTATAGATGAAGATAAGTTGCTGAAAATCAATGAAGAATTTAGCCGTATGAAAACTCATTTGGCTACCGGTGGCTCTGCCGGAAATGCAATCCGTGGCATGGCGCAGCTTGGAGCGGGAACCGGGTTCATCGGAAAGATAAATAATGATTCTTATGGTAACTTTTTTCGGGAAAGTCTGCTGAAGCATGGAACGGAAGCTGATTTATTAGTTTCAGATACATTGCCTTCGGGAGTGGCGTCTACTTTTATATCTCCGGACGGAGAGCGCACGTTCGGCACATATTTGGGAGCAGCGTCTACGTTGAAAGCGGAAGAACTGTCGCTGGAGATGTTCAAGGGATATACTTATCTGTTTATAGAGGGTTATCTGGTACAGGAACACGATATGATTCTCCGGGCTATTGAGTTGGCCAAAGAAGCTGGTTTGCAGGTTTGTCTGGATATGGCAAGTTATAACATCGTGGCGGGCGACCATGAGTTCTTCTCTTTGCTGGTAAATAAATATGTGGATATTGTTTTTGCCAATGAGGAAGAGGCGAAGGCGTTTACCGGTAAAGAACCTGAGGAAGCGTTGGATATTATCGCTAAAATGTGTAGTATTGCCATTGTAAAGGTGGGAGCGCGCGGCTCGCTGATTCGTAAGGGAACGGAAGAAGTACGTGTTGAGGCTGTGCCGGTGGCGAAAGTGGTTGATACTACCGGTGCCGGAGATTTTTTTGCGGCAGGTTTTCTATATGGACTGACCTGCGGATATTCTTTGGAGAAGTGCGGAAAAATAGGTGCTATCCTGTCGGGTGAGGTAATACAGGTGATTGGAACGGAACTGCCGGATTCAAAGTGGGAGAAGATAAAGGAAGATATAATAATGATAAATTAGAATATATGAAATATTTAAAGATACGTTGGATAGCTGTCCTATTGGTAGCAGTAGGTACAAGTTTCTTTTTCGGGTTTAAGAGTGGAGACAACCGTAGTTTTCAGGTGGCAAAGAATTTGGATATATTCAATTCTATAGTAAAGGAATTGGATATGTTTTATGTGGATACGATAGACCCGAACAAGACTATCCGTACCGGCATCGAATCCATGCTGTATTCACTTGACCCCTATACGCAATATTTTCCGGAAGACGACCAAAGCGAACTGGAACAGATGTTGAAGAATACGTATGGCGGTATCGGCTCTATCATAACCTGGAATACCAAACTGAAGCGTTCCATGATAGCCGAACCTTACGAACATATGCCGGCGGCTACCGTAGGCCTGAAGGCAGGCGATATTCTTATGGAAATCGACGGCAAGGACCTTGCAGGAAAGAATAATCAGGAGGTTAGCGAGATGCTTCGCGGGCAGGTAGGCACGAGCTTCAAACTGAAGGTGCAACGTCCCGGAACGGAACAGCCGTTGGAATTCGATATCGTTCGTCGTTCTATCCAGTTGCCTTTTATCCCTTATTATGCAATGTTGGATAACAACATCGGTTATATCAACCTGAGCACTTTCTCCGGTAATCCTTCCAAAGAGTTCAAGCAGGCTTTTCTTGATTTGAAAAAGCAGGGAATAACTTCTTTGGTTATCGACCTGCGTAATAACGGCGGCGGTTTGCTGGACGAAGCCGTGGAAATAGCCAACTTCTTCCTGCCGCGTGGCAAAACACTGGTGACAACGAAAGGAAAGACCAAACAGGCAAGCAATACGTACAAGACGTTGCGTGAGCCGCTGGATTTGGAAATTCCGCTGGCTGTGCTGGTGAATAGTGCAACAGCTTCTGCATCGGAAATCCTGGCAGGTGCATTGCAGGATTATGACCGTGCAGTAGTGGTGGGTAACCGTACATTTGGAAAAGGGCTTGTGCAGACCACCCGTCCGCTGCCTTATGGAGGCACAATGAAACTGACAACTTCCAAATACTATATTCCGAGCGGCCGTTGCGTACAGGCTATCGACTACAAACACCGCAATGAGGACGGCAGCGTAGGACGTATTCCGGATAGCTTGACTACCGTATTCCATACTGCTGCCGGACGTGAGGTACGTGACGGTGGCGGAGTTACTCCCGATATTACCGTCAAGCAGGATAAGTTGCCTAATATCCTGTTCTACTTGGTGAATGACAACTTGATATTTAATTACGCTACGGAGTATTGTTTGAAGCACCCCACGATTCCGGCTCCTAAAGATTTTAAGATAACGGATGCCGACTATGCTGACTTTAAGGCGATGGTACAGAAAGCAGATTTCAAGTACGACCAGCAGACTGAGAAGATTTTGAAGAACTTGAAAGAAATGGCGGAGTTTGAAGGATACCTGACGGATGCGTCCGACGAATTCAAGGCTTTGGAGAAAAAGCTATCTCATAACCTGGAGCGTGACCTCGACCACTTCTCAAAGGATATAAAGGAGATGATTGCAGTGGAAATTATCAAACGTTATTACTATCAGCGTGGAAGTATCATCCAACAGTTGAAAGATGATAAGGACCTGAAAGAGGCTGTCGGGATATTGACTGCTCCGGAAAAATATAAAGAAATGCTCAGTGTCCCGCCGGTTAAGCCGGATGAAGGCAAAAAGGAAAAATAAAAAAACATCATCATAATCTTTATTTAAACCGAAATAGTCCGCTATTTCGGTTTTTTAGTTTCTATCTCATTTTTGTCCCGTTGTGCGTATGTGTGTAATCCTCTATTTTTGTAAAAATAGAACGAAATAAGCGTTAAGGGGAGTTCCCTTTAGTGCTCCTGCGCTTTCCTAAAATTACTGGTATGCTGAACGAAGGAGCCATAAGCAAAACACAGACAAATTATGATGAAAAAACTGTTTTGGTTGGTGCTGTCAACCGTGATTTTGACAGGACAAAGTATTTTTGCTCAAGAAGCTGATTCCGAAGTCCAATCTTCTCAAAGAGAGGATTCTTTACTGCAAGTGGTAAATGAACTCTCCGACAGAGTACAGAAAACCGAAGATGCGGCACGAAATGAGAGAATATGGAAAAAAAGAGCCAAGTATTTTAATATCGGTTATATTACAAACCAAACGTTGACGGATAAAGTAGATGCCGAAGCGGAATGGAAAAGTGATTTCGGTGTTTCTCTGACTTTCGGAAAAACGTATTACCTGCATAAGAAGCCGTTGCTGAATATGATTAAGTTTGGTATTGACGCAACATGGTTTGAACTTTCGTATGCCAAGTATTCCGAACCGGACGTCTTTGCGGAAGGAGGTTCGTACACACGTGCTTATAATGATTATAGCAGTGGTTATGAAGACTATTATGAGGAAGATTTTGATTTGGGTATTCATCAGATAGATGCGTCTATGCACGTAGGTCCCTCCGTCACAGTCAATCCGGTAGGCGATTTGAAAGTGGCTGCCTATTTCCATTATGTGCCTACTTATTCTATGGTGGTCATCGATGACAGCTTCGGACACGGCTATGTTTCCAATTTTGCGTTTGGTGCTTCTGTTGCCTATAAAGCAATTTCGGTCGGTATAGAACATCGTTGGGCGAAGAAAGCTACTTATAACGGACTTTCTTTTGATGAGGAAGGTATGGATTATGATGCTCCGGACTTTGAGGATGTAATTGAAAGTGACAAGTGGAAGATGAAGTCAAAATCTTTCCGTGTATTTTTGAGTTTCAGATATTAGGATTCATCACAAAAAAACACAGGGTCTCACAGCTTTTGGGAATCCGGTAAGCATTACCCGCATCCGGAACAAAAGAAAACTCTGTGAGGCTCTGCGCTTTTTTTGTGGTGAAGAATAAGAAACCTACCGCTCGGTATAATCTCCGTTCTTTCTGATAAGTTCAATCAGCTTTTCTACGGCTTCCTCTTCGGGGATATTCTTTTCGATACACTCCTTTTTCTTATACAGGCTGATTTTACCCCGTCCTGCACCTACATATCCGTAATCGGCATCGGCCATTTCACCGGGACCGTTGACTATGCAACCCATGATTCCGATTTTGAGTCCTTTCAGGTGTGATGTAGCTTGCTTGATGCGGGCAATGGTGCTTTCGAGGTCGTAGAGCGTACGGCCGCACCCCGGACAGGATATGTATTCGGTTTTGCTGGTACGGATGCGTCCTGCCTGCAGGATACCGAAAGCCGTGGTGTCTACAACCTTGTCGTCTATTGCCTTATCGCTTTCCTTGCCGGTTTGGTTGAAAAGGAAAATACCGTCGCAGAGCCCGTCGATGATGAGTGCTCCCATATCAGCAGCCGATTTGATTTGCAGATTTTCAGCTTCAGTCTCAGCGTAATGCTGGAAGAAGACAAGTGGATTCTTTAATCCTTCATTCATCAGTTGGTGCGCCAATGCACGGTATTCACCCAGTCTGTTGGGATGGTTGCTTTGTGCGACAAGTACCACTTCCGGGTGGTATTTCAGTCCGGCAATTACTTCGTCGTTCAATCCCATATAGGTGATAAACAGAAATTTCAGTGATGCGCTGCATCCGCTGATAAACGGCAGCTGTTCGCCTTTAAATGCAGGCCATGTGTTGGCTTGTCCTTCCCAAAGGTCGGCATCGATAATGTATTGTATGCCTTCGGTGGGAGATTCGGGCAGTTGACGGCCCACGTATACATAGTCGGGCATAAACTGCGGATTGAAATCCATATTGCCGTCCAAGCGTGCGGCAACGACAACGGGAAGGTTTTCTCCGCCTATATTGCGCACGGCTGTCGTGGCTCTGCGTTCAGGAGACAAGTACTGGAATTCGGGAGCTACAGCACCCGGTATGTAAGGGTGGTTACGGCGTTGTACAATATAGTCCGCCAATTTCCGGGCAACAGGAATTTCTGCTTCGGGAGCTTCACTTAAAGATACGCGGATGGTATCACCCAACCCGTCTGCCAGCAAAGCACCTATGCCTAAGGCCGATTTGATACGTCCGTCCTCACCGTCACCGGCTTCCGTCACACCGAGGTGCAAGGGGAAGTGCATCCCTTCTTTCTCCATGATGTGGGCAAGCAAACGTACGGTTTTCACCATGATTACCGTATTGGATGCTTTGATGGAAATGACTACGTCCATGAATTGCTCCGCAACGCAGATTCTCAGAAACTCCATGCACGATTCTACCATGCCTTCGGGAGTGTCTCCGTAGCGCGACATGATACGGTCGGATAACGAGCCGTGGTTCACACCGATACGGATAGCCGTGTGATTGGCCTTGCAGATATTCAGAAACGGGACGAAACGGTCGCGTATTTTCCGGAGTTCCTGTGCATATTCTTCATCGGTATACTCCAGATGCTTGAAAGTACGTGCGGAGTCTACGTAGTTGCCCGGGTTGATACGGACTTTTTCCGCATACTGCGCTGCCACATCTGCTACTTTCGGGTTGAAATGCACATCGGCCACCAATGGGGTCATGTAGCCGTCCTGACGTAAGGCTGCGTTGATATTCATCAGGTTTTCAGCTTCTTTGACACCTTGAGTGGTAAGACGTACGTATTCTCCACCGGCATCCACAATACGTTTGGCCTGTGCTACACACGCATCGGTATCTTGCGTGGAAGTGTTGGTCATACTTTGTATGCGGATAGGATTGGAGCCGCCCATAGGGGTGGCTCCGATATTCACTTCTGATGTTTCCCGTCGGGAATAATTGAATATATCCACGTTATTGGTGATTAATGGTCAGTGATTGTCAATCACTTCTTTCAGTTTGTTTTATACTCGTATTTAACTTCTTTCAGGTCTTCGTTTGCTTTCACGATTTTCTTTTTCAGACCTTCTTTATAAGCAGTAAAGGCTTCTGCCAGTTCCTTGTCGCTCAATGCGAGCATTTGTACGGCAAGAATAGCTGCGTTCATTGCTCCGTTAATGGCTACGGTGGCCACAGGGATGCCCGGAGGCATCTGAATGATGGAATAAAGCGCATCCACTCCATCGAGTACGGAGCCTTTTATGGGCACGCCGATTACAGGCAGTGTGGTATTGGCTGCAATAACGCCGGGCAGGGCTGCTGCCATGCCGGCTGCCGCGATAATAACTTTAATTCCGCGTTTACGTGCCCCTTTGGCAAATTCTTCTACTGCTTCCGGAGTACGGTGGGCGGAGAGGGCGTTCATTTCGAACGGTACATGCAAATCGTTGAGCAACTGTGCGGCCTTTTCCATGACAGGAAGGTCGGAAGTACTGCCCATGATGATACTAACAATTGGAGACATATTATTTAAATTAGTGGTTAGTGATTAGCGTTTAGTGATTAGTGTTTAGTGATTAGGGATTGATGAGAAAAGATTTTAAAACAAATTATTACTGCTAATCATTACCCTAATTACTAAACACTAATCACTAAACGCTAATTATTAATCAGTGCTTTGTATGCTTCTGCATCCAGCAGTCTGCCGAAATCTGCATCGGCAGCGGGTTTGATTTTGATGAGCCAGCCTTCGCCATACGGGTCTTTGTTAACCAGTTCGGGCTGCTCTTCCAATGCTTCGTTTTGTTCCAGCACTTCTCCGGCAACGGGCAGGAAAAGGTCGGAAATGGTTTTTACTACTTCGATGGTGCCGAATACTTCATCGGCTGCCAATGTTTCGCCTACGGTTTGGATGTCGACAAATACGATATCTCCCAATTGTTCTTGGGCGTAATCGGTAATTCCTACATAAGCTACATCTCCTTCGAGACGAATCCATTCATGTTCTTTCGTGTACTTTACATCATTAGGAAAATTCATAATCGTTAGTTTTAAGAGTTAATATTTGATATTTAAAATAAGAATATGCTGAATAGACGGAATAACAGTTTGCTGAGCGGATGAAGTACCAGCAAGGTACAAATCAGTCCTACGGCAAATCCGCCCATTACCTCACCGAGCGTATGGTGTTGCAGGATAATCCGTGCCGTGCCCAATACGCCTGCTACGAGAATGAATATACACAGCCAGCCCACCGGATTGTATCCGAACAGGGCACTGAAAGCAACCAGCCCACCTATTATGGCACCGGCTCCCGCCATGTGTTCGCTGAGTTTCCATTTCAGGTTGACAATGACACAGATAATCATCACGATAAGAGAGGCAAAGATAATTCCTGTCATATACCAGGGGATGTTCAGCCGGTGCATCATGAGCAGGCAGAACACATAGGAAGTGATGGTCAGGATGAAAGGCACATATCTCCGTTTCCGTTCCGTTAAATCTTCAGGAGTGAATCCGTTGATTTTGCGAAAGAGGAAAATGGTCAGTGTGGGCATAAGGATTGTAAAACAATATACCACACCCAATACAATCAACTTGTATTGCAGGGGCATGATTCGCAGGTATGAGAATACGAACAGAATCAGAAATGCCATGAAAGGTATGGAGAATGGTGTAAATATCATCGAAATTACCCTGGCTGTCCTGATAAGGTTTTTATCTGCTATAATATGTTGTTCTATTGCCATTTTTTTATTTTTGCATTATCACTCTACCGTTTGGGTTGCCTTGTGCCGTTTCTATTTTCTCAGCCTTGCTACCGGAATGTTTAATTGCTGGCGGTATTTGGCTACGGTGCGGCGGGCAATGGGGTATCCTTTCTCTTTCAATATCTCGGTCAGCTCGTCATCGGTATAGGGTTTCTTCCTGTCCTCGTTGTCGATGCATTCCTTGAGTATTTTCCGTATCTCCCGGACTGACATTTCTTCGCCGTCTTCCGTAACATATCCATCGTTAAAGAAGAACTTCAGCGGGTAGATGCCGTAGTTGGTCTGTACATATTTGCTGTTGCTGACGCGGGAGATGGTTGAGATGTCGAGTCCTGTGCGCTCGGCAACGTCTTTCAATATCATGGGGCGAAGCAATGACTCGTCACCGTCGAGAAAGAAAGGGCGTTGCAGGTCGATGATGGCCTGCATGGTAGTCATCAGGGTATTCTGCCGTTGCTTGACGGCATCGATAAATCCCTGAGCTGCATCCATTTTCTGTTTCAGGAACATCATGGCCTCTTTGGATTCCTTGGACTGGTTTGCCTTGTTCTTGGTGTGTTCCTCTACCATTTCGGTGAAATCGCGGCTCATGCGCAGTTCGGGAACATTCCGGTTGTTGAGCGACAGGTTGATAGTGCCGTCGTCATAGGTATCCACAATAAAATCGGGTACGATTTGTTGCAGGTTCTTGCCGATAGCTTCACCTAAAGACGCTCCCGGACGCGGATTCAGTTTGCAGATTTCTTTTATGGCTTGCTGGAAAGCATCTTCTTCCAGTCCGAGTTTCTGTTGTATTTTGTCCCAATGCTTACGGGTGAAATCTTCGTAGCATTCGGAAATGATTGCTTCTTCAATATAAAGAATCGGATTGGGAGTGAAGTGCTGCTGTTCTATCTTGCGCCGTATCTGGATGAGAAGGCATTCCTGCAAGTTGCGGGCTCCCAATCCGGCAGGGTCGAAATCCTGAATGATTCTCAATGCTTCTTCCAGTTCTCCGGTAGTAGCTTCGATGCCGGCATAAATGGCAAGCTCATCGCTGATGCTGTCCAGTGATTTGCGCAGCAGCCCGTCGTCGTCCAATGAGCCGATGAGATATTCGGCCAGTTCACGCTGGTGTTCGGTAAGGTTGCGCTCACCCAGTTGTTCTTTCAGGGTTTCATAGAAGGAAGTCGTATCGGAGAAAGGTATCTCTTCGGCTTGTTCTCCCTTGCTGTGGTTGTTTTCCTGTAATTTATAGTCGGGTATGTCATCCTCGTTGAGATAGTCGCTCAGAGAATCGTAATCGGTATCTCCACCATCTTCTGCATTGGAGTCTGCATCGGGGGTATTGGAATATTCATCGCCGGATGTATCATCTTTTCCCTCTTCCAGTGCCGGATTTTCCAGAAGTTCGGCACGTACGCGGTCTTCCAGCTCTATTGCCGGAAGTTCCAACAGCTTTACTACCAGAATCTGTTGTGGTGACAGCGTCTGTATCTGCTGCTGCGCTTGGGTTTGTATCTGTCGGGAGCCTTGTGCCATAATTTACATTATTTGTCCGCTGCAAAGATAAGTTTTATCTTCGCACTTTTTGCAAAAATAGTGAATAGTTCGGGAACGAAAAATCTTCTTCTGTTATATTTAACAAGAAAGCTGCGGTTCGGTTGTTTTTTCTTGTTGGGTTGTAAGTCAGTATTTCCTGATTTTCCTTATCCTTTCAAATATTCTCTTTATCTTTGTGGTATAACAACTAAAACTATGAACATTATGTTTGCTAAAGAAACGTATATACAGCGTCGGGCCCTGTTGAAGAAAAATATAGGCTCAGGAGTGTTGCTGTTTTTGGGTAATGACGAACAAGGACTGCATTATGAGGACAATACTTTCCGTTATCGTCAGGATTCTACCTTCTTGTATTATTTCGGTTTGTCGTTTGCCGGTTTGTCGGCGATTATCGATATTGATGAGGACAAGGAGATTATATTTGGCGATGAACTTACGATTGACCATATCGTATGGATGGGAACGCAGCCTACCCTGAAAGAGAAAAGCGGGCGTGTGGGCATAACGGAAGTAATGCCTTCTGCCGAAATCATGAACTATCTGCATAAAGCAGTGCGCAAGGGACAGACAGTGCATTACCTGCCTCCCTACAGGGCGGAGCATAAATTGAAACTGATGGAGTGGTTGGGCATTCCGCCTGCACGCCAGGAAGGTTCTGTTCCATTTATCCGTGCAATTGTGGCACAACGCAGTTATAAGTCTGCCGAAGAAGTAGAAGAGATAGAAAAGGCATGTAATGTGACGGCTGATATGCACATTACGGCTATGAAAGTACTTCGTCCGGGTATGTACGAATACGAAATCGTAGCAGAAATGAACCGGGTGGCCGAATCCAATAATTGCGAGCTTTCTTTTGCAACGATTGCCACTGTCAACGGACAGACTTTGCACAATCATTATCATGGCAACAAGGTGAAGCCGGGAGATTTATTCCTGATTGATGCCGGTGCGGAAGTAGAGTCGGGTTATGCGGGCGATATGTCCTCTACCGTTCCTGCCGATAAAACGTTTACCCCTCGTCAGCGGGCTGTTTATGAAATTCAGAATGCAATGCATCTGGAGGCTGTCAAAGCGCTTTGTCCGGGTATTCCTTATATGGATGTTTACGACCTTTCCGCCCGCGTAATGGTAGAGGGAATGAAAGAACTCGGTTTGATGAAAGGCAATGCCGAAGATGCTGTACGCGAAGGCGCACATGCCTTGTTCTATCCTCATGGTTTGGGACATATGATGGGGCTGGATGTGCATGATATGGAAAACCTCGGCGAGCTTTGGGTCGGTTACAACGGTCAGCCTAAGAGTACGCAGTTCGGTCGTAAGAGCCAGCGTCTTGCCATTCCTTTGGAACCGGGTTTTGTACATACCGTTGAGCCGGGCATTTACTTTATCCCCGAACTGATAGACCTTTGGAAAGGAGAGAAGAAGTTTAAAGACTTCATCAATTATGATAAAGTGGAAGAATACCGCAACTTCGGAGGTATCCGCAATGAAGAAGACTATCTGATAACGGAAACCGGTGCACGCCGTTTAGGCAAAAAGATTCCGCTGACACCGGAAGAAGTGGAAGCGTTGAGATAGTTAAAGATAACTGAGAGTTGAAAATTACCGTGTAGCACAATGGCGGCACTCATTTTCAACTCTCAATTTTTTTTGATTCTCAATTCTCATTGTTTTAAGCGTGTAGCTCCAATACAAACCGTGTGCCTTTCGCATAGCTACTGTCCAATGTAAGGCTGCCATCCATTTTAGCGGCAATCAGAGCACAGATGGGTAATCCCAGACCATCGCCCTGCGTCAGGTCTTTTACTTCGGTGAAAGGCTTGAATATGTTTTCGCGCTGTTCTTCGGCGATGCCGCAGCCTGTATCGCTTATGATGAACTGATGTGTATGAGCGCCGCGTTTTTTGAAGTCCAGCCCTATTTTTCCGCCGGCGGGGGTGTATTCGGCCGCGTTTTCAAGCAAATGCAGTAAGATGCGTTCCAGGTGTTCCGGATTAATCTTTATGTTCAGTTTGGGAGCATTGACAATGAGGGATACATCTTCCTGTACTTTGCCGCGTATTTTGTTCATAACGTTTTCACAGAAAGCCGAAATATTCTCTTCTTGCATTTCATACGGTTCTGATAGGCTGTTTTCCAGTTCGGACAGCTCTTGTATGTGAGCAGAGAAAGTACGCAATGCCTGTACGCCAGGCAGCTTCGGGTCGAGAGTGGCCAGTGTAGGCTCCATTTGGGCGGAGATATTTTGGATGAATTCGGTCTTCAGTTCATTGTGTTCGTTGGCAATGCCGATTGCTTTCTTTTGTTTGCGTGTCAGTAGGATGAAGCGTAATAATATGATGGCTCCTGCCACTAATGCTGCCGCTAAAACGGCTGCCAGGACGCAAAGACCGGTGATGATATGCTGTTTGGAGGAAAGAGAGTCGTCTTTTTCCTGAATGATAGTCAGACTTTCATTATATTTCTTTTTCAATGCATTCAATTCTTTCTGTGCAGTGAGTGCTTTAACAGAATCTGTCCAGGTAATGTATTTGTCGTAAGTACGCGCCATTAATTCTGTATCGTTTGCCCGAAGGGCAATGTTTATGAGATTTTGATAGCATTCATCCGCTTTGGCGTAGTTCTTTTGTTGCTTATACTGTCCTATCAGTTTCTTGAAAGCTGTATCTCCCTGCGAATTCATGCCGAAAGTGTAGTAATAGCTGGCTTGGGTATACAGAAAGTCATTGCTTAGAGAGTCATTTTGGGCAGCTTTGGCTGTTTCTTCCAGTCTGTTTAACTGTTCTTTGGCACGGGTGGGGTTTTTGAGGCTGATGTACATTTGCAGACGTTCTTTGTTGATGCGGAAACGTAAATCAGGAAAGTCCTTTTTGAGTTTTTGTTCGCCGGCTCTCACCAGCAGTTCGGCATTGCGCAGCAGTTCGAATGCTTCTTTATAATAATTCTCCCGGTGATAGAGGGCGCTGGCATTTACACCGCATTTTACAGCCTGGGCATAGTTTTCTTGCGTGGCGAAGGCATTGTAAGCCTGTAAAAAGAGATAGCGTGCCTTGATGTATTCTTTCTTTGCCAGATTTTCCTGTGCCTGTTTCATCAGTTCATCAGCGCGGTTTTGTGCAAATGTTTGGGTACACAGGCAAAGGAGAACCGCAAGAAGTATGGGAATGCTTTTTTTCATTATAACCGGATTTGTTTTGTTTGCCTACAAAGTTAAAGTTTTCTTAGTCTGTTGTATGCGGATGTTTGTAATTCCCTGTCAGAATTAACAGAATGTTTGGTATGGCAGGAATTTTTGTCCGGACCGAAGCTGTTTGCCGGTTCCGGACAAAGAGATTGTTTGGGTGCCGGGTTAGTATTTGAAACTACTGCCGCCTAAGAACTCCCTGAGCAGGGATGTCGGCGGAATTTCCTTATCTTGTACCGGAGTGAAGTATTTGATGAACTTCATAAGCCGGTAGGCCTCGGCGTATTCCGGACAGTTGCGCGGTACGCTGGTAAGGATAGGTTCTGCATGGCAACGCAGTACGGCAAATTCAAACAAGAGGGCGGAATTGAACATGACATCGGCATTTTCCTGGTAGGGGAATATCCATTTGTCTTCACCGGCACGTACGCTAGGCCAGCGCGAAATGGTTTCTTGTGCTGAATATCCCCGATAGTTGAAGTCGCGGATGATGCGGCGCAACAGGCGGTTGTCCGTAGTAGGAATCCAGTTGTGATCGTCCAGTGAGATGGTGGTCAGTGCAGATACATAAATTTTGTATTTGTTTTCGGCAGGAATCTGCGGAGTGAGCTCCGGATTCAGGGCATGGATTCCTTCCAATATAAGAATGGTGTGCTCGTCAATGCGCAGTTTGTCTCCCTTGTATTCTTTTTTGCCCAATGTGAAGTTGAATCGGGGAAGTTCCACTTCTTCTCTCCGTAGCAAAGCTTGCAATTGATTGTTGAACAGCTCAAGGTCGAGGGCGTAGAGAGATTCGTAGTCATAATTGCCGTTTTCGTCCAGCGGGGTGTCTTCCCTGTCTACAAAATAATTGTCCAAAGAAATGGGGTAGGGGCGCAGGCCGTTGGTCATCAGTTGCACCGAAAGCCGTTTGCTGAAGGTCGTTTTTCCGGACGAAGAAGGGCCGGAGATCAATACGAGCTTTACGCGGTCGCCGTTTTCTCCCCGGTGATAGATTTCATCGGCAATCTGAGCAATCTTTTTCTCCTGAAGGGCTTCTGCTACGTTAATGAGGTCGGTTGCATGTCCGGCTTCGCATGCCAGATTGAAGTCGCCTACATTGCTTAGCCCCATGATGTAGTTCCAATGCAGATGTTCCTTGAATACATCAAGCATCTTTTCCTGTTTTACCACTTCTTCCAGTACGGTCGGGTTTTCTTTGTTGGGGATACGCAGCAGCAGACCGTCATAATATTTTACGATGTCGAACAGCTTGATAAAACCTGTGCTGGGCAACAGGTTACCATAATAGTAATCTACCGTATCTCCCAATGTATAATAATAGGTGTATATAGAGCCGGAGGTTTCCAACAGCTTTACCTTATCGTTCATTCCCCGTTCGCTGAATACCCGTACGGCTTCGGTGGTATGGCATTCGGTACGGCGGAAAGGGATGTCCTCGGCTATGATTTCCTGCATCCGCTTCTTGATTGCCGACACGTCTTCCAGCTCAATAGGACGTCCGATGCGGAGATTGCAGAAATAGCCCTTGGATACGGGATGCTCTACAAACAGCTTCCCTTCCGGGAACAATTCGCTGACAGCCTTATATAGGATAAAACAAAGTGAGCGGACATACGTACGCATGCCGGAGGAATCCCGTACATCCAGAAATTCCACATCTTTATTATTATATACCCGGAAATTCAGCCCTTCGGAACGGTTATTTACTTTGGCGCTGACCACTTGATAGGGGAAATTAAGATTAAAACCGTAATAAATATCCAAAAGTGAGCTCCCTATAGGGAATTCTTTATAAATATTATTATTTTTGCAACAAATTTGTAACATATGTTTCATGGTGTCTTTTTTTGAGATTATTAATACGCTAAATATAGGACATTATAACAAATGGTACAATGAAACACTTTAACTAATTAAAGATGGAATATTCTTTTTATGATTTTTTAAAGCTGCTTGGCTCATTGGCATTGTTCCTCTACGGAATGAAAATTATGAGTGAGGGACTTCAAAAATTCGCCGGCGACCGCTTGCGGAAGATTTTAACCGCTATGACGACCAACCGGGTGACCGGCGTTCTGACAGGTGTGCTTATAACAGCGCTTATCCAGTCCTCTTCTGCAACTACGGTTATGGTAGTGAGTTTTGTCAACGCCGGGTTGCTGACCCTGTCACAATCTATAGGTGTTATTATGGGGGCCAATATCGGTACTACTGTTACTGCCTGGATTATTTCAGCATTAGGTTTTAAAGTCGACATAGCTGCTTTTGCCCTTCCTCTCTTAGCCTTTGGCATTCCTCTCCTCTTCTCTCAAAAAAGTAATCGCAAATCCATCGGTGAATTTATTTTCGGTTTCTCCTTCCTGTTTATGGGGCTTTCTTATTTGAAGAACAATGCACCCGATTTGAGCCAGAATCCGGAAATGCTGGCTTTTGTGCAGGATTATACCGATATGGGGTATATATCCGTACTGCTTTTTGTGCTTATAGGAACGGTACTGACCATGATTGTGCAGGCCTCTGCTGCAACGATGGCGATTACGCTTATCATGTGTGCGAATGGTTGGATTAGCTTCGAACTGGGAGCGGCACTTGTTCTGGGTGAGAATATAGGAACAACCATAACAGCCAATCTTGCGGCGCTTACCGGTAATACGCAGGCCAGGAGGGCTGCATTGGCGCATCTGGTATTCAATGTGTTCGGCGTTATATGGGTGTTATGCCTGTTTGTTCCTTTTACGCAGGGAGTATCATGGTTTGTGGAAAATATAATGGGAACCAAAGATCCTGCCGTTGCCGTTTCCTTTAAGCTGTCGGCTTTCCATACTTGTTTCAATATCTGCAATGTGTTGATATTGATATGGTTCGTGAAGTTTATAGAGCGTACGGTCTGCGCCATTATTCCGCAGAAGGAACAGGACGAGGAATACCGTCTGCGCTTTATTACGGGCGGTATGCTTTCTACGGCGGAGCTTTCCATTCTGCAGGCAAGCAAGGAGATTCATCTGTTTGCCGAACGTACGCATCGTATGTTCGGTATGGTACGCGACCTGTTGCATACCGAGAAAGATGACGATTTCAATAAGCTGTTCAGTCGGATAGAAAAGTATGAAAATATCAGCGACAGCATGGAACTGGAGATTGCCAATTATCTGAACCAGGTGTCGGAAGGACGGTTAAGTTCTGAAAGTAAGCTGCAAATCCGGGCCATGCTGCGCGAAGTGACGGAGATAGAAAGTATCGGTGACAGTTGTTATAATCTGGCACGTACCATCAATCGCAAGCGTCAGACCAATCAGGAGTTCACAGAAAAGCAATATGAGCATATCCATTTCATGATGAAGCTGACCGATGATGCTCTCGGGCAGATGATTGTGGTGGTGGAACGTTCGGATCATCAAGGCATTGATGTGAACAAGTCGTTTAATATCGAGAATGAAATCAACAATTATCGCAACCAGTTGAAGAATCAGAATATCCTTGATGTCAATAACAAGGAATATGATTACCAGATGGGAGTCTACTATATGGATATCATTGCCGAATGTGAAAAGTTGGGCGATTACGTTGTCAATGTAGTAGAAGCCAGCAGCGATATAAAAGAAAAGAAAGCGTCTTAGGACGCTTTCTCAAATTCATCTTTGCCTACTCCGCACAGGGGGCAAACCCAATCGGCAGGGAGGTCCTCAAAGGATGTTCCCGGTTCTATTCCGTTTTCCGGATCTCCTAATTCCGGGTCATAAACATATTCGCAAATAGTGCAGATGTACTTTTCCATAATTGTCTTGTATTTAAATTTCTTCTTTAAGAACAATTGGATTTCCCTTTTTGTTTTCCGTTCGGGCAGAAAAAGATGTTTTTGTTAGTAGGCTCTTGAAGTAAGTTTCTATGGAAGTGGCTGGCAGATGTTCATAGAAAGGAAAAAGGCCGGATTTGTAAAACCTATAAAAAGATTTAATAACATTCTCTATACAAATTATTGTTGTATTTTTGCAATTCAATTTAAACCTAACGAATTGCATGACTGCAACAAAGGATGATTTGTATCACGTCGGACTTACTGACGATGAAGTACGGAAGAGCCGTACCGAGCATGGTGTAAACCTGTTGACGCCTCCGAAGCGCCCGTCTTTGTGGAAACTTTATCTGGAAAAGTTTGAAGACCCCGTAGTAAGAGTATTGCTGGTGGCCGCTTTCTTCTCTTTGATTATTTCCATAGTGGAGAACGAATATGCCGAAACAATCGGTATCATAGCTGCTATTTTACTGGCTACGGGCATTGGTTTCTTTTTTGAATACGACGCCAATAAAAAGTTTGATTTACTGAATGCAGTGAACGAGGAAACTTTGGTAAAGGTGATTCGTAACGGACATGTACAGGAGGTTCCCCGTAAGGATGTGGTGGTAGGAGATATTGTTATATTGGAAACCGGTGAGGAAATTCCCGCAGACGGTGAATTGCTGGAAGCCGTTTCTTTACAGATAAATGAATCTAATCTTACGGGTGAGCCTGTTGTGACCAAAACTACTGTAGAGGCGGATTTTGATGAAGAAGCCACTTATGCTTCCAACCGTGTGATGCGCGGTACAACAGTGGTCGACGGACACGGAGTTATGCGTGTAGAGTTTGTGGGTGACGCCACGGAGATCGGAAAAGTTGCCCGCCAGAGTACCGAACAAAGTACCGAGCCTACTCCGTTGAATATCCAGCTTACAAAACTTGCCAACCTCATAGGGAAAATCGGCTTTTCGGTAGCCGGTCTTGCATTCGCTATCTTCTTTATAAAGGATGTTGTCCTGGTTTATGATTTTGCCTCATTCCATACTTTTGAACAATGGCTGCCTGCTTTGAAAGCTACTTTGCAGTACTTTATGATGGCAGTAACCTTGATTGTCGTTGCCGTTCCCGAAGGCCTGCCCATGAGCGTGACACTCAGTCTGGCACTGAATATGCGCCGCATGCTTTCCACCAATAATCTGGTGCGGAAGATGCACGCCTGCGAAACAATGGGTGCGATTACCGTTATCTGTACGGACAAGACGGGTACGCTGACACAAAACCTGATGCAGGTGTATGAACCGAATTTCTACGGATTGAAGGGCGGAAAGGAAATAGGAGAAGATGATTTGAGTAAATTGGTAATGGAAGGTGTCAGTGCCAATTCTACAGCTTTTCTGGAAGAAACGACTCCGGAAGAGAAGCCCAAAGGCGTGGGTAATCCTACGGAGGTAGCTTTATTGTTGTGGCTCAATAGCCAGCAGCGTAATTATCTGGAGTTGAGAGAGGGCGTGAAGGTGCTTGACCAGTTGACTTTCTCTACCGAACGGAAGTTTATGGCAACATTGGTACACTCTCCTCTGATTGGGAAGAAAATACTTTATGTAAAGGGTGCTCCCGAAATTGTATTGGGCAAATGTAAGGATGTGCTTCTGGACGGCAAGCGGGTGGATGCGGTAGAATATCGTTCTACGGTAGAGGCTCAGTTGCTGAACTATCAGAACATGGCGATGCGTACGCTTGGTTTTGCCTATAAGATAGTAGACGATACGGAACCGGCCGACTGTGTGGCATTGGTTGCAGAAAACGATTTGTCTTTCCTCGGCGTTGTGGCCATCAGTGACCCTATACGTCCGGATGTGCCTGCGGCAGTTGCAAAATGTCAGTCGGCAGGTATCGGCGTAAAGATAGTAACGGGAGATACGCCGGGTACGGCAACCGAAATTGCGCGGCAGATAGGTTTATGGCAACCGGAAGATACGGAACGTAACCGTATCACGGGTGCTGCCTTTGCCGAACTGACGGACGAAGAGGCGCTCGACCGGGTGCTGGACTTGAAGATTATGTCGCGTGCCCGTCCTACCGATAAGCAACGTCTTGTTCAGCTACTGCAACAGAAAGGCGCGGTGGTAGCCGTGACGGGTGACGGAACCAATGATGCTCCGGCCTTGAATCATGCACAGGTGGGGTTGTCTATGGGAACGGGAACATCTGTGGCGAAAGAAGCAAGTGACATCACGCTGCTGGACGACTCTTTCAACAGTATCGGTACGGCTGTGATGTGGGGGCGTTCATTGTATAAGAATATCCAGCGCTTCATCGTATTCCAGTTGACGATTAACTTCGTGGCACTGTTCATTGTGCTGTTGGGTTCGCTGGTGGGTACTGAATTGCCGTTGACCGTAACGCAGATGCTGTGGGTGAATCTGATTATGGATACCTTTGCCGCTTTGGCCTTGGCGTCTATCCCGCCCAGTGAGAGTGTTATGAAAGAGAAACCCCGCAAAAGTACGGATTTCATTATAACCAAATCCATGCGGAATTATATACTTGGCATGGGAGTGGTTTTCCTGGCATTGCTTATGGGCATGTTGTTCCGGTTTAACAATGAAGAAGGCGGTATGACGGTACAACGCCTTACAATCTTCTTCACTTTCTTCGTTATGCTGCAATTCTGGAATCTGTTCAATGCGAGAGTGTTTGGAACATCGGACTCCGCTTTTAAGGGAATATCCAAATCTTACGGCATGGAGTTGGTGGTACTTGCCATTCTGGGCGGTCAGTTTGTCATCGTACAGTTCGGTGGGGCTGTATTCCGTACGGAGCCGCTTGATTTTACGACATGGATGATAATCATTGCTTCTACTTCTTTGGTATTATGGGTGGGCGAAGGTATTCGTCTTGTCCGACGTCTAATGCAAAAATGAGATAATGAAAAGAAAAGGAATTAAAAACCTTATAGTAGACTTTGGCGGTGTGCTGATTGATTTAGACCGCCAACGTTGTTTGGAGAACTTTAGAGAATTGGGGTTGCCGGATGTAGAACACACCCTCGACCTATATCACCAGCAGGATTTTTTCCAGCAATATGAGAGAGGCCTTATTTCCAGTGCCGATTTTCGGAATGTGATACGGGAAAAGATAGGAAAAGACGTTGACGATGCCCGGATTGATGCTGCATGGAACAGCTTTTTGGTGAGCATACCGACCTATAAACTGGATTTATTGCTGGCCCTGCGTAAGGACTATGTGGTATATCTGTTGAGCAATACCAACGAAATCCATTGGAAGTGGTCCTGCGAACATGCTTTTCCCTATAAGACATTCCGCGTAGAAGATTATTTCGAACATATTTTTCTTTCTTATGAAATGAAGATGGCGAAGCCCGATGAAGAAATCTTCCGCAAAGTGCTGGATGATGCGGGTCTGGATCCGAAAGAAACTTTCTTTATCGACGATTCGGAAGCCAATTGTATGACTGCCCGGTCATTAGGTATTTCCACTTATGTTCCGAAAGCCGGTGAAGACTGGAGCCATTTATTTAAATGAACCAAACCGCATGAGGTGAATATGCAATTATGTACCGGAACATCTGGTAATGAACTCCTGCCCAATGTAGCCACTATCGGCTTTTTTGACGGAGTGCATCGGGGACATCGGTTCCTGATAGAACAGGTGTGTAAAGTTGCGGCTGAACGTGGGCTTGCTTCATCGGTAATTACTTTTCCGGTTCATCCCCGCAAAGTGATGCAACCCGATTTTCGCCCTGAGCTGCTTACCACTTGCGATGAGAAAGTGTCTCTGCTTGCCGGTACCGGGATAGATTATTGCATCATGCTCGACTTTACACTTGATTTGGCGTGCCTGTCGGCCAAACAATTTATGGCTATATTAAAGCAAGATTACCGGGTGCAGGTTTTAATGATAGGTTACGACCACCGTTTCGGACATAATCGGAGTGAAGGATTTGAGGATTATGTGCGTTATGGACAGGAGTTGGGAATAGAAGTGCTATTGGCGCAGGCTTATTACACCGATGCAATGACGGTCAGTTCTTCAGCTATCCGCCGCCTTTTGCTGCAAGGAAACGTTTCGGAGGCGGCAAACTGTTTGGGTTATCAATTTTTTTTGGACGGTACGGTTGTGAACGGTTACCGCGTTGGGCGTAAGATAGGTTTTCCAACTGCTAATCTGCGCATCGGCGATTGTGAAAAACTGGTTCCGGCTGACGGGGTATATGCCGTTTATGTTTTCCTTGGCGGGGAAAAGCATGCGGGGATGTTGAGTATCGGCTACCGCCCGACATTGAATAATGGCATAGACCGTAGCATTGAGGTGCATATCTTTAATTTTGATGCTGACATTTACAATCAACCCATGCGGTTGTCCTTCGTTTGTCGCACTCGTCCGGAACTGAAGTTCGATTCCATAGACGAACTGATAGCGCAGCTCCATAAGGACGAGGCTGAAATCACTGCGATTCTTTCATAACACTGCTTTTCAGGTTTTCATTATTGAGCTCTTTCTTGTATATTTATTGAAAAACATATCTTTTTTATTGTTTTTCGATAAAAACATGCTGTTTCTCTTTGTCTTTTCAGAAAAAGCTCTTTTATTTGCATATCGAAAAACGATAAATTCTTATTGAGAAACAGAATAGGTAGATAAGAATAAGTGCTGATTATAAAAAGTCTACGGTTATGAAGAGAGCATTTATGAGTATTACATTGTTAGTACTGTCACTTTCTATGGTGATGATGTTGTTAATGGGAGTTGCTGCTGCGGCTTGACGAGTTCGCAGGAAAATGTGTATCTTTACACGCTCTTAAAAAAGAAGGAACGATGAAAACAGCAATAAAACTGGTTTTGATTTATTTTGTAATGCAGATTTTGGCTGCATTGTTGGTGATGCCTTTTGCCATGCTTTATTCGTATGCGGTCAGTGGTACGATAGATGCTGCAAGCGTTATAGCTTTGGCTCCGAGTATGTTGCTGGGATTTGTCGGTATGGGTGGCTATTTGTGGAAGAAGGGCTATTTGAAAGATGACGGGCGGATATGGTCTCCGGTGTCGGTTGCTTATTTGGGATGGAGTATCATTATAGGCCTTTCTACTATTTTCCTGATAGACTTTGTGATGTCCAGATTGTCTTTCCTGCCTGATTGGATGGGAGCTACATTCGATGTGTTGCAATCGGGTTGGCTGGGCATTATCTGTATCTCGGTGTTAGGGCCTGTCTTGGAAGAGATGTTGTTTCGGGGGGCGATTACAAAAGTATTGCTGCAAAGGTACAGTCCGGTGAAGGCTATTATCCTTTCCGCCCTTATTTTCGGAATTTTCCATATTAATCCGGCACAGGTGGTAGGTGCTATATTATCGGGAGGCTTGTTTGCCTGGCTCTATTATAGAACGGGCAGTCTGATTCCTGGAATTTTAATACATATTCTGAACAACAGCCTGTCGGTATTCCTCAGTTTGCATTATCCCGATGTGAAATATACATCCGATTTGCTTGGAGAACCGGCCTATTGGAGCTGTCTGGCGGTAGCGGCAGTGTTGTTTGCCGTCTCTTGTAAAGTAATGAATTCTTATCGGTTACCGGCAACTGATACAACTTTTAAAATATGAAAAGACGACTGAATATTCTTTGTGTGATTGTAGTGCTCGTGTTGAGCTATTCGGTTTTTGAGACCGGCTACTATTTTATCGTAGGGGTGAAAGCCGGTGTGGAAGCCGGGATTGACGGCAATGCTTCCGAGGCAAGCCAGAAAAAACTGATGAACATGAAGTACATCAGCCTGCTGCCGGAGCACCTTTCCGATTTGGGCGATAACGGTCTTTTCCAAGATTCCGTTTATAATGAAAGGAGTGGTGAATATGTACCGGTCTCTTTCAACTCGATGATGGTCAGTGTCGATACGGAATCCACAACTTTGGAGCAGGCTGCTTTTACTTTGTTGAATTTTCTCCATATAGTTATATGTGTCTGGAGTATTGTGCTGTTTGTCCGCTTGGTCATTTCTATCAACAAGTCCGATATCTTCAACTGGAAGAACGTCCACCGCTTGCGCCTGTTAGGGGCGGCATTGATTATCAACTTCTGTACGGCGCTTCTTCCGGCATATCTTACTTTTAGGAGTGTAGGCAATGTTTTTTCCGTTCATGGTTACGAGTTGCATCTTTCGGATACGGTGAATACAACCACTTTGGTATTAGGAATTTCCACATTGATTGTGGCCGAGGTATTCGCAATAGGATTGAAGATGAAAGAAGAACAGGACTTGACTATTTAACCGAATATTGGGAAAAAGAAAATGATTATAGTAAACCTTGACATTATGATGGCCCGAAGAAAAATATCTTTGGGAGAATTGGCGGAGAAGATTGACATTACGCCGGCGAATCTTTCTATTCTGAAGACCGGTAAGGCAAAGGCTGTCCGTTTCTCCACATTGGAAGCTATTTGCAAGGTATTGGATTGCCAGCCGGGAGATATACTGGAGTATGTGGAGGGAGAAGAAAAGTAAACCGATGGTACATATATGAGAGTGTGTCAAAATACATTTGATGATTTCTTTTAGGCACGGATTTCGCAGATTTCACGGAAAAAGAACAAAGAAAATCTGTGTTTTCCGTGTAATCTGTGCCTAAAAAGAAACAAATAGCAAGCGAATGTTAGTTTTGACACACCCTCGAAATAGCAACAGTCTGCTTAATCATTAGCGCTTTTTGCCTTGAATGCCAACGCATACATCCGCATCTGTTTCACCATCGAGAGCAATCCGTTACTGCGTGTGGGAGAAAGATGCTCCTTTAATCCTATCTTGTCTATAAAGTAAAGGTCTGCATTCAGAATCTCGTCCGGGGTATGTCCGGACAGCACTTTGATAAGCAGCGAGATAATGCCTTTTACAATTAAAGCATCGCTTTCGGCTTGGAAAACGATTCGGCCGTTTTCCTCGTCCGCCTGCAGCCATACACGGCTTTGACAGCCTTCAATCAGATTCTGTTCTGTTTTGTATTTGTCATCAAGCGGTTCCTGTTCATTTCCTAAATCGATGAGGAGCTGATAGCGGTCCATCCAGTCGTCGAAATCATTGAACTCGGCGATTACTTCATCTTGTACTTCGTTGATACTCATAATAATTTTATCTTTAGTATTTATTTTTCATTGTAGATAACTTCCATGACCGTTTGGCCTACCGCCTTCAGAGTGTTGCGGTCGATGCCGTCCATATCATCTTTCAGGGTATGCCAGTTTTCGTAGAATCCGGTTTCCTCGCTGTATTGAATGATATCGATGGTAGGGATGCGTGCGTTCCGGAACACAAAAAGGTGGTCGTCGGTTACGATATTCCCTTTTTCTTTTACGAAATAACGTCCGTAGCCCAGGTTATTGGCCGCATTCCATACTTTCCGGTTGATGCCTTTGGCAAACTCTTCGGAGTATCCTTCGTAGAAGAAAGTGGCGTCTTTGGCGCCTACCATATCAAGAAGGATGCCAAAACGCGCATTATATCCCTGGACATGGGGATTCTGTGCCCAGTACTGCGAACCGAGCGCCCAATACTCTTCCTTATGGTTGCCTGTATAGGATTGGTGAGGGCCGTAGTCTTCGGCATCTACCAGTACGATGTCGATGCCCAGTTCGGGTAGCTGTTTGTGCAGTTGGCGGGCTATTTCGAGCAATACGCCTACCCCGCTCGCACCGTCGTTGGCGCCGAGAATGGGTGTGTGACGGTTTTTCTCGTCAGAGTCGGCATCTGCCCATGGACGGCTGTCCCAATGCGAGAGCAGCACGATGCGTTTCTTCGTTTCGGGCTTGTAGCTGCCGATGATGTTTCGGGCTTTTAGGAGGGTGCCGTCATAGGCGGTTAAATCCACTTGCTGGTTGTATACCGTGGCGCCGAATTGTTCCAGCTTCTTTGCAAGATATTCTCCACAGGCTTTGTGTGCCGCAGTATTGGGTACGCGGGGACCGAAGTCTACTTGCTCCTGGACATACCGGTAAGCGCTGTCTGCATCGAATTGGGGTACGCTGACCGTGCTCTTGGGTTGTTTTCCCTCACTGTCGGTATTGCCTTTGCTTTTATTGCTGCACGCTACCATCGCTATGAGCAATAGCAGTGACAGTGGGATAATTGTATAATTCCGTTTCATTCTTTGTGGGTGTTAAATGTTAGTTTCACTTCTTTTTTTCCAACTTCCAGCGTGACCTGCGCACCGTTAATCATCGGTACGTTCATCGTAACGTGTCCCACCGGAAATCCGAAGCATATAGGATAATCGTATTCTTTTACCAAATCGGCCAATGCGCCGTACAGCTCTTTGCCTAAAGACATGTTCTCTTCGTATTCGGTAAACTGTCCGATAATCAGTCCGGACAGCTTTTCGAGTACGCCGCCCAGTTTCAGATTGTACATCATACGCTCCACGGCATGGGAACGCTCGCCTATGTCTTCGATGAAGAGTACCGTACCTTCTGCCGGAATGTCATAAGGCGTGCCGCGCAGCCCGTAAAGCACCGCCAGGTTTCCGCCCCGAAGGATGCCCGTTCCCTCGCCTTTGCGGTTGAGCTTGTGTGCCGGGCAGGTATAGCTGAACGAGGTTTCTTCCTGCAGTTTATTGCCGAACAGGATGTCTTTCAATGCCTGACAGCAAAAATCATCTTCCGGCTCCACGGTGAGATGCCGTGCCATGGGAGCGTGCAGCGAAGCGAAGCCGTTTTGCTGAAACACGTTGTGCAGGGCGGTGATGTCGCTGAAGCCGATAAGCCATTTGGGATGCTGGCGAAACCGGGTGAAGTCGAGCTGCCCCACTAGATGCACAGCACCGTATCCGCCGCGACTGCAAAGGATAACTTTGGCTTTCTCGTCGTCCATGGCTTCCTGCAGGTCTTTCAACCGCTGCTGTATGCTTCCGGCGTAAGTGCCGTGCGCACTGCCTGCATGCTTGGCAATGATAACCTCCAGTCCCCATGACTTCAGCCGTTTTTTGGCTCCTTTCAGGAAAGACTTGTCAATCTTGCTGGAGGGGGAGAGGATTACCGCCCGGTTGCCCTCGTGCACGTATGGCGGAAAAATAAGGCTGTTCATATTGTATATCTCTCTGTATTTGTGACAAAAGTACATAATTCACCACAGAGGGCACAGTGTTTCACGGAGTTTTTTTTATTTCTTTAAGGGGTATTGTGGCAAATCACGGCATGTTCAGGCTTGCGACATGGCATGTTTTTTTATCAAAAAGAACAAAAAGACAAAGCGGAATATGTTCTTTTGTTCTTCTGTCTGAAAAATGTGATGAAGAAATATGTTTTTTTGTTCCGAAAACTCCGTGAAACTCTGTGCTCTCCGTGTTGAACCTGTCAAAATGATATAAAACATAGAAATAAAATGAAGTATACCGTTCTTTTTCTCGACATTTTTTTAGATATTTGCTAAAAATCTAACGTTATGGAACCTATTCGGAACTTTGATCAATTAACTTCTCATCTCAAGACCTTAAATAAAAGGAAACGCATTGCCGTAGTCTGTGCCAATGACCCCAATACTGAATATGCCATAGCCCGTGCTTTGGACGAAGGCATTGCCGAATTTCTGATGATCGGCGATTCGGCCATCTTGGAGAAATATCCTACTTTAAAGAAATATCCCGAATATGTGCAGACGTTGCATATTGAAGACAAGGATGAAGCGGCGCGCGAAGCGGTACGCATCGTGCGTGAGGGCGGTGCGGATATTCTGATGAAGGGTATTATCAATACGGATAATCTGCTTCATGCCATTCTCGACAAGGAAAAGGGACTGCTGCCCAAAGGAAAGATTCTGACACATCTGGCTGTCATGCAGATTCCCACCTATGATAAGCTGCTGTTCTTTTCGGATGCCGCAGTCATTCCCCGACCCACCTTGCAGCAGCGCATAGAGATGATTTGGTATGCCATCCATACCTGCCGCCATTTCGGTATCGAACAGCCGCGTATCGCACTTATCCATTGTACGGAAAAGGTGAGCGCCAAGTTCCCTCATTCGTTGGATTATGTCAATATTGTGGAACTTGCCGAGGCAGGCGAGTTCGGAAACGTCATCATCGACGGCCCGTTGGATGTAAAGACTTCCTGCGAAAAGACGAGCGGCGACATCAAAGGCATTGTATCTCCCATCAACGGTGAGGCCGATGTCTTGATTTTCCCGAATATCGAATCGGGCAATGCTTTCTATAAGGCTGTCTCCCTTTTCTCTCATGCCGATATGGCGGGGTTGCTTCAAGGACCTATATGCCCTGTTGTGCTACCTTCGCGCAGTGATTCCGGCTTGTCCAAGTATTACAGCATTGCTATGGCATGCCTCACCAGTTGCGGCTCGGAAACTGCGAATGATATTTCGCAATTATTAAATTGTAAATCGTAAATAATAAATACATCGATGAAGTTACTCGTCATCAACCCCGGTTCCACTTCGACAAAAATTGCCGTATACGAGAACGAAGTACCCCGCCTGGTACGAAGCATCCGTCACACGGTAGACGAACTGTCTTCCTTTTCTCATATCATCGACCAGTTTGAATTCCGCAAAAATCTGGTACTGAAAGAATTGGAAGCCAATAATATACCTTTTGAGTTTGACGCCATAGTGGGGCGCGGCGGACTGCTGAAGCCCATACCGGGTGGCGTATATGAGGTGAATGACGCCATGCTGGATGATATTCTTCATGCCATGCGCACCCATGCCTGCAATTTGGGATGCCTCATAGCTTCCGAACTGGCCGCGTTGCTTCCGGGCTGCCGTGCATTCATTGCCGACCCCGGTGTTGTGGATGAGCTGGACGAGATAGCCCGCATCACCGGCTCTCCCCTTATGCCCCGCATCACTATCTGGCATGCACTGAACCAGCGCGCCATTGCCCGTCGCTATGCCGCCGAGCATCATACGCGCTACGAAGAGCTGGATTTGATTGTCTGCCACTTGGGTGGCGGCATCTCCGTCGGCGTCCATCATCATGGAAAGGCTGTCGACGTAAATAATGCGCTCGACGGTGAAGGCCCGTTCTCGCCGGAACGTGCCGGTACGCTTCCTGCCGGGCAGTTGATAGACCTTTGCTGTTCCGGTCGCTACACAAAAGACGAACTTAAAAAGCGTATCTCCGGCCGTGCCGGACTGACAGCCCATTTGGGCACGACCGATGTGCCTGCCATTGTCCGCCGGATAGAGGAAGGGGACAAGCATGCCGGATTGGTATTGGATGCCATGATTTACCAGATAGCCAAAAGCATCGGTGCGGCTTCCGTTGTGTTGTACGGTAAGATAGATGCCATTCTGCTGACGGGCGGCATGGCACATTCCGATTATATCATTTCCCGTCTGAAGGAGCGCATTTCGTTCCTTGCACCGGTTCATGTTTATCCGGGTGAGGATGAAATGGAAGCATTGGCGCTGAATGCGCTTGGAGCATTGAGGGGGGAGCTTCCGATACAGGAATATAAATAAGTATCATAGCACTTATAATCAATAAGATATATGTACCAGGTTGGTACTGCCCTTTGGTATGTCTTGTACCAAGCAGTGGTACTTGCCGTACCAACCTTTGGTAGCTGCCGTACCACTTGTTGGTACACGCCGTACCAGCTGCTGGTACACCCCAAAACCTGCGGACTTATCCGAATAACTCCCGGCCTTTAGGCAGACAAGCTCTTGCAACTGTCCGGGCGCTGTTATAAGACAGTTTGTTTATGCCTTATGGAAAAAGGGGAACCGCTTCGGTCTCTTATATATGAAAAGAAGGAGCAAAGCCCCCCGACTTTGCTCCTTGCAACCTTTTCCCGTAATAACTAATACGGAGAAAACATCACTAATCAAAAAATATGCCTTTGTGTTTTTTAGAAGTTATTCCGTCCGGTATCCCACCAAAGACGTGTGCCGCCGTTGTCTGCACCGCCCAGCTTACTGACTAAGGCGTCATACAATGCCTTGTTGTCCGTCTTGTAATCTTGGTTGAAGAATACACGGCGAATCATATCGTCGGTACTGATGGTATTGCCGCTGTTGTTCACCGCAACCTTGATGAGCCGCGGATAACCGGTACGGCGTTGTTCCGCCCATGCTTCACAACCTTCCGGATAGAGCGCCAGCCACTTCTGGGTGATGATTCTCTCCAGTTTTTCTTCCTTATCGGCTGTATTGTCCCATTTCGGAGTGATTGTCGAAGGTGCATCCGCATTGAACTTAGCATCGAATACATCTACGTAGGCAGCCGGTCTATCGTCACTTTCCAGATAATCGCTGACACCATTGGCATCCCATTGTGCAAAGGATACGGTAACACCTTGTTTATAACAGTTTTCCACATCATCGCCGGTGTTATATCGTAAGGCTGCTTCTGCGCGCAGGAACCATACTTCGGCCGCGCTCATGACAATGATTTTACTGGCGGTCGTAACGGTGGTCTGCGAGTGTGTGGAGTAGCGGTTGTCGGCTACGCCAGTGCCTTGACGGACACCTTTGTATTCATCTTCAATGCTGCTGAGTTGTTTTACTCCGGCAACTTCTCTGTTAATGTTTCCGTCTTTGTCTCTGCCGTCTTGTGCCGGGTTGAAGTAGGATTTAAGGCGAGGATCGTTGTAGCCTTTCAGGAAAGACTCCAAGCTTGCGTTCATATACACTTCGCTCCAGCCGGCAACACCACCCAGCGGATTGCGGATGCCGTATTCGCCTACCGTTTCGTTGGCTGTTTCCAGTACGCCGCCGTTGGCAGCATCCAAAGCTGCTTTGGCTTGTTTTTCGGCAAGTTCGGGAGCTACGTTAGATACGCGCATAGCCAGACGCAAGCGGAGAGAGTTGGCGAATTTCAGCCATTGTGCGGGAGTGCGTTTGCCTTCCGGCATCATGAAGTCGGCGCTTTCAAAGGATACGCCGCCTTTATAATCTTTCAGTATGTTCACGGCTGTTTCCAGGTCTTCAAAGAAACGTTTGTAGACTTCTTCCTGTGACTGTGGCTTCTGGTCGGCTGTTCCGAATCCGTCGTAAAGGATAGGGCCGTAATAGTCGCTCACACGATGAAGGGTAGCTACTTTCAGAATCTTGGTAATGGCGTGGTAAAGAGGCCATTCCTTTTCTGTATTCAGCGCTTCCGCATCGGCGATGGAAGGCATGACGTATCCGTAGGTGTATACCCACATGGCGCTTGTCCAGCCGTTGTTCAGATTATAGGTGGAGTTGTTGGCATTGAACGAACCGTTCATGTCGTGGAAGTATCCGCAGAACATGTCCGCCACTAAGTTCTGTATAACCTGGTATTGCCAGTCCGTACCGTCCACTCCGGTCTGGTAGATGATACCCTTTTGAATGGTGGCGAAAGGTACGAGGTTGGTCTGGTTATCGTATTTCTGCAATTCTTCTGTATAAGCTCCGTCGGTACTGTTGAAGTCGGCAAAGTTGTCGGTACAGGATGAAAAACTCAGGAGACCGCCGAGGAGCAATGCGGTTGTATATTTTATCTTATTCATATCGTTCGGGTATTTAGAAAGTAAATTTAATGTTGAATCCTATGTTTCTTGTTGAAGGCATGCCGAAGGTGTCCAATCCCTGGTTGTCATTGCCTACCGACATTGTGGCATCCGGATCGAACGGTGCATCTTTGTAGATGAAGAACAGGTTGCGTGCCACCAGCGACAAGTCTACTCCTTTGATGAATCCGGTCTTTTCAAGCATTTGCTGCGGGAAGGAGTAACCCAAGGATACTTCGCGCAAGCGGATGTTTGTTCCGTCATAGCGGTAGAATTCCGTGGTCCCGTTGCCGCGGTCGCCTACCATTTGATAGAATTTCTGTACATCATTAATCTTTTGTCCTTCCAGCATATAGTAGCCTGCGTCGCGGGCATCACCGGTTGCCTTGCTCACACCGGCATAGTCCAGTCCGGCTTGTGTCAGCGAAATTACGTCGCCGCCTACGCGTGCATCAATCAGGAAGTAAAGCGAGAAACCTTTGTATGTCACGGTATTGCTCCAGCCCAGTGTCCAGTCGGGATTGAAGTTGCCTATCTTGGCGGCTTTGTCGGTTGTAACCTGAGGCAGGCCGGCTTTTGCGTTGGGGTTACCGTCTTTGTCTGTTGCCGGTTCCAGCAGGATTTTACCGTTTGCATCGCGTACAAATACGTTGCCGTAGATGTCGCCCAGCGAACCGCCTTCTACAACCATCATTTTATAGGGCATGCTTACATTCCCCGAAGCGTATTGGAAGTTGGGTGTGCCGCCCAAGGATACAATCTTGTTCTTGTTGGTAGCAAAGTTGAACTGGGTTTTCCAGCGGAAATTATCGTTCATCAGCGGCGTAGCGCCTAAGGTGATTTCAACACCCGTATTGCGTATCTTACCTGCGTTTATCCAACGGTAAGGACGTTGTTCGGCGGTAGTGTTTACGCGGATCAGTTGGTTTTTGGTATCCGTGCGGTAGAATGTGAAATCGAAATCCAGACGGCTGTTGAAGAACTTCCACTCAGTACCTACTTCGATGGAGTTGCTGATTTCCGGTTTCAAATCTTCTGCAAAGTAGTAGTCGATGGGTTTCACTACGCCGCCTGCCGTGATGGTCTGCGCCGGGCTGGTGATGCCGATGGGAAGGTCGTTGCCGACTTGTGCCCAGGAAGCACGAACCTTGCCGAAGCTTATCCATTCGGGCAGATTGAGAGTTTTGTTGAGAATCCATGAGAGACCTACCGACGGATAGAAAAAGCCGGAGTCTTCGCTTTTGGTGTTGGCAAGTGTGGAAGACCAGTCGTTGCGTGCAGTTACATCCAGATAGATACTCTCTTTCCAACCGAGCTGTGCGGTTGCGAACACAGACTGGATGGTACGTCTTTGGTTGGCTGTTTCATCTATGTATGAAGTGCCTGCACCGCTGAGATTCATGTTGGGAACTGTGAAGACATTAGCTTTGTACAAGCCGGATTTACCGGAGTCGAGACTTAAGGAGTTGACTTTGGTGGTATTGATACTGCTGCCTATGGCTGCATTCAAGCTCCAGTCGTTCCATGTTTTGTTGAACATGGCCATAAAATCACCGTAAACCATGAAGTCCTGACGGTTCATTTTGATATAGCGGCCGTTCTGGTGAGCTACATCGGCCGTTGTCCCGGCATACATTTTCTGCTCGTAATTGTCATTGATATAGTCTACATTACCGCGTGCCTGAACGCTGAACCAGTCGTTTATCTTCAAGTTCGCGCTTAAGGAAGCTAAGGTACGGAAACGCTTGTCGTTGCTGGTAACTCTGTTCGTCAGCCAATAGGGGTTCTGGTTGAATCCGCTGATGTCCGTATACCAGTTCTGCAATGGCATGGATCTGTTTTCATCGTATTTTTCGAATCCGTTATTATCGCGATAGACACTGAGGTCTTCACCGCGCGGGAAGGTGTACAAACCTACCAGCGGGTTCATGTAGTAGCCGCCGGAAGTAGGGCGGTTCTTGATTTTCTGGGTCATCAGGTTTACATTGGCATCCAATGTGAGGCGGTCGTTGAACAAAGAGGCTGTTTCACGGAAGGTGATATTATGCTTTTGCAGTTTGTTTACATCGACAATACCTTTGGCGGTGGTGTTGGCATAAGAGAAGTAGGTCTGCATTTTCTCTTTACCCGTCATGATGGATAGTGAATTGGTTGCAGTAACTCCGTTGCTGAAATAGTCGCCCACGTTATCGTAAGCTTTGATGGGTGTGGAGTTTGCATTTTCCGGAACCGTACCCCAGCTTGTAGCTCCGCTTGCGCCGTATTTGTCTTGGAATTCGGGCAGGCAAATGGCATGGTCTATGGTCAGGTTGGAGTTGAATACGATACGTTGCATGCCGGCTTTACCCTTCTTGGTGGTAATCAGGATTACGCCGTTGGCAGCTTGTGAGCCGTAGAGGGCTGCTGCGGAAGCACCTTTCAGTATGCTCATGCTTTCAATGTCGTCCGGATTCAAGTTAGAGATACCGTCGCCCGAGTCACGGTTGCCGGCATCGTTGTTACCGCCCATGGCGGAGAATGCCTGCTCGGCTACGTTGTTCAGCATAGGCACACCGTCGATAACATATAACGGTTGGTTGTTTCCATCGGCATTGGCAGAGCGGATACCGCGGATGGATACTTTGGCTGAGCCGCCCAGACCGGAGGAGTTACGGGTGATGGATACGCCTGCTGTCTTACCGGCAAGGGCGTTAATCATATTAGGGTCTTTGGCGCGGGTCAGTTCATCGCCGCCCACCTGTTGGGTAGAGTAGGTGAGAGAGGCCTCTTTTTTCTTGATGCCCATAGCTGTTACGACAACGGTTTCCAATGCCAGCGCTTCTTCTTTCATTTGGATTTTTAGCGATGTACGGCCGTTGAGCGTAACGTTTATAGGTTCATAGCCTATGTAGGAAATGACTAAAGTGGCATTGGCAGGTGCGTTGAGGGTGAACTCTCCGTCCAGGTTGGTGATGATACCGTTGGTCGTACCCTTTTCCAATACATTTGCACCGATAATCGGTTCGCCCTTGGAATCGGTAACGACACCCTTTACAGTGACTCTTTCCTGTTGTGTTCCGGCTACGTTTTCGATGCTTTCACCTCTTTTGGTCAGGACTATATTTTTGCCTTCCATTACATATCTGATGTTTGTTCCGGCAAATATTTCATCCAGAAGTTCGGCTACGGCTTTGTTTTTCGCATCTACATTAACAGTGCGCCGTACATCGACACTCTTTTTGTTGTATACAAACAGATAGTCTGTCTGGGATTCAATTTGGGAAAGTATTTGCCCTACTCTCAGCTGAGAATCGGGGATACTTACTTTGGCGTTCTGAGAGTAGCTATTCCCGCAGTATGCTTGGAATGTTACAAACAGAAGAAGGAATAGTGTGGTCTTCATAGTACGCAATAATTGCTTGTTTTCAAAACTTTTTGGACAAAAAAGTCCATTCAAAGAAATTTTTCTCATATCTTTGTCACTGTGTTAAGTTAATAAATTGATTAAGGTCGATTTTTGACTGTTTCGGATCGGAAAGTATGGGGGTACTTTCCGATCTTTTTTTATCAAAAAAGGGAAGTAATTCTTAGGACTGTTGCTTTATGGTTTCATGCTGTTCGGTTTTAAGGGGTTAGTACTAAATTTAAAGGTTTTGTTTATTCATATATGATTATCGAATCTTTGTTTTCATTGATGCGGAACTTGAATGGATGCTCTTTGGAGATGGCTCTCAAGATGTGCTCTATGCCATCCTGTTCCCTGAATTTGCCGGTCAGACCTTCGTGGGTCAGTAGTCTGGGGCTGGTGACGGTTATCTTTACGTTGTAGTATTTTTCAAGCTTGTCCAAGATGCCGCTGAAGGGTACATCATCAAAACAGTATAATCCCTCTTTCCAGCGGAGATATTCGTATGAGGGGAGGATGGTTTTCTTGCAGCGTCCGTCATAATTGGCAAAAAACTCATCCTTTTGAAGGCGGGTAATCACTTGGTTGTTACAGCTTGGGTAGATGTCTACGATACCCTCCACCAATGTTGTTTCGAACTCTTTGCTGCCTTTGTATGCGCAGACGTTAAAGCTGGTTCCGACCACTCTTACCTTGTGCATTTCCGTATGTACATAGAACGGTAATTTTTTGTTTTTGGCAACTTCAAAATATGCTTCGCCGTCTAACTCGACGTTGCGGTCATTGCGACCGAAGTCGGAAGCATATGTAAGCGTGGATTGGGCATTGAGCCATACGCGTGTACCGTCGGCAAGTGTAATTTGAGCGCGTTGCCCGGCAGGAACAGTAATGGTTTGAGGCTGTGCATCCTTATTATATATATAATTTGTGGTCATGTAGTAACCGGATACGGCAATGATGACTGCCGCTGCAATACGCGCCGCCCAGCGGAGCGTTGGCATGAGTCGTATTGTTTTCTTCTTATTGTCTTGTTTTGTGGAAAACAGGGATACGTCGAACAGCATACGCTCTTTCAGGTAGGCTTCCCGGTTTTCTTCAGAAGCTTTAACCCAGTCCAGAATCTGTTTCTCTTCTTCAATGGATGCTGTTCCTTTAAAATATTTGTATAGTAATTCCTGGTTCATCATAAATAGAGTTGCTTGGTTAAAGAGAGGGACTTTACCGCCTTTCTGTATATATAACCGGCGAAGTGTGGACAACCCTATCAAAAAAGGAAACTTTTTTCTGAAAAAATACTTTTATTGCTCAGAGAAGTATGGAAGCCAGGTAATCTTTCAACTCCAATCGCAGTATGCGGAGGGCTTTGGTGATATGCGCTTCTACGGTTTTCAGTGAAACATGCAGTTGCTCGGCAATTTGTTTGTTGGGGAGATTCTGGTAACGGCTCAGCATGAAAATAGTCCGGCTTTGTTGTGGCATTTGCTCTAAGGCCTTGTGAACGATGTGCTGTATTTCGTTGTCGAATATCTGTTCGGGTTCGCAGGCTTTCAAGGTGGATATACGCAAGTTGAGCTCCCGCTGGTTATGGCTGTTTATATTTTCTTCTGCTTGCAGGCGTATTTTTTTGTGCTCTAACAGATTGAGTGACTTGTTTTTGATTATGGTCAACAGCAAGGCATGCAGATTGCTTCCTTCTTCCCAACGGTTCCGGTTTTCCCATAGGGCAATCATGGATTCCATTAGCACGTCTTCCGCTTCCGCTTTATCTCTGAGGTAGGAATAAGCAAAAGTCAGGAACTTTTCTTGGTTCTCCTGGAAAAAACGCGAGAAAAGGTCCATTGTATGTAATTTAATGGAGTCGGACATTCAAATTGGAGTTTTTTCGTACGATTTAAGGTTTCGTATCACAAAGCAACATAATCTTTTTGTAATATGCAAACAATACCTGTTGTTTTTTTGATTTCCATGGGTGGGGAGTGAAAAAAAGCCCGGCAGATCACTGTCGGGCTCATATATCCTATTTATTGATAGGGATTATTTGTCTTTCTTTTCCGGTCTTTCCTGTCTTTCCGGTTTCGGAAGCAATACTTTGCGAGACAGTTTGAACTTACCGGTCTTAGGATCAATGTCAAGCAACTTCACATCAATCTCGTCACCTTCCTTGATTCCGGCTTCTTCTACTGTTTCCAGACGCTTCCAGTCGATTTCAGAAATATGGAGCAAACCGTCTTTGCCCGGTAAGAATTCAACGAATGCACCGTAAGGCATGATAGAACGTACTTTACCTTTGTAGACTTCACCTACTTCCGGTACTGCCACGATACCTTTAATGATACGCATTGCATCGTCGATAGACTTCTTGTTGGTTCCGGCAATTTCAATTCTACCGATATTGTCTATTTCCTCGATAGTGATTGTTGCACCGGTTTCTTCCTGCATACCCTGGATAATCTTTCCGCCCGGGCCGATTACTGCACCGATGAATTCTTTAGGAATAGTCATGGTTTCGATGCGTGGAGCATGCGGTTTCAGGTCGGCATGCGGTTCAGCGATACATTCGGTGATTTTACTCAGAATGTATTCGCGGCCTTCTTTAGCCTGTAACAATGCTTTTTCAAGGATTTCATAAGACAGACCGTCTACTTTGATATCCATCTGGGTAGCAGTGATACCGTCCTTTGTACCGGTTACCTTGAAGTCCATATCGCCGAGGTGGTCCTCATCACCGAGGATGTCGGACAATACTGCGTATTTTTCTTCGCCTGCATTCTTAATCAATCCCATTGCAATACCGGATACGGGCTTCTTGATTTTTACACCGGCATCCATCAGCGCCAGCGTACCGGCACATACGGTAGCCATGGAAGATGAACCGTTTGATTCGAGAATATCGGATACTACACGTACTACATACGGATAATCGGCAGGGATTTGTCCTTTCAAAGCACGCCATGCAAGGTGTCCGTGACCGATTTCGCGACGACCTACACCACGTTGTGCTTTGGCTTCACCCGTAGAGAACGGCGGGAAGTTGTAGTGCAGTAAGAAACGTTCTTTTCCATGTTCCAGAACGTCGTCGATAATTTTTTCGTCCAGTTTTGTACCTAAAGTAACGGTAGACAAAGACTGGGTTTCACCACGTGTGAAGATAGCGGAGCCGTGAGGACCGGGCAGATAACCGATTTCGCACCAGATAGGACGGATTTCGGTAGTCTTACGTCCGTCGAGACGCTTGCCTTCATCCAGGATGGAACGACGCATGGCTTCTTTTTCAACATCGTGGTAGTAGCGGTCGATAAGCGGAGCTTTTTCTTCCAGTTCTTCTTCGCTGAATTGTGCCTTGAATTCTTCGCGGATGGCATCGAAAGCATCCATACGCTCATGCTTATTCTTGTTACCGGAAGCTGCAATTGCATAAGCCTTGTCATAGCAGGCGTCGTGAACAGCCTTGCGGAGTTCTTCATCGTTTACTTCGTGGCAGTATTCGCGTTTTACGGTAGAACCGACTTCTTCTGCCAGTTCCATCTGGGCCTTACATTGTATCTTGATTGCTTCGTGAGCAGCTTTCATGGCTTCCAGCAAGTCTCTTTCGGAAACTTCATCCATTTCACCTTCCACCATCATGATGTTTTCATAAGTGGCGCCTACCATCAGATCCATGTCAGCCTTTTCCAATTGCTCAAAAGTAGGATTGATAACAAATTCGCCGTTGATACGTGCTACGCGTACTTCGGAAATCGGTCCGTTGAAAGGAATATCTGAAACAGCGAGGGCTGCAGAAGCTGCAAGTCCTGCCAGTGCGTCCGGCATGTCAACGCCGTCTGCTGAGAAGAGGATGATGTTTACATATACCTCTGCGTGGAAATTGTCGGGGAATAAAGGGCGGAGAGCACGGTCTACGAGGCGGCAGGTAAGGATTTCATAATCAGAAGCACGGCCTTCGCGTTTTGTAAAACCTCCGGGGAAACGTCCGAAAGCGGAGAATTTTTCTTTGTACTCTACCTGTAACGGCATGAAATCTGTTCCGGGAACTGCGTCCTTGGCGGCACAAACAGTAGCTAACAGCATGGTGTTACCCATACGAAGCATTACAGAACCGTCTGCCTGTTTTGCCAGCTTTCCCGTTTCGAGCGTGATGGTTCTGCCATCAGGAAGCTCGATCGTCTTAACAATTGGGTTAATCATAAAAAATGTTTTATATCTATTTTTCTTTCAAAATGCTTGCAAAGATACATATTTTATTCGTGTAATACGGTGGGAATGAGATAAAAAGTTTGTATTTAGTTGTTTTTTGCACTTTTATAAGTGTAAGAAGTGGGAAAATGCTTTGACTAACCGTGAAAAGGAGTATATTTGCACGTTCTTTTTAGAAAAATACATGAAATATGAAAAAGATTCTTTTTGTAGCATTGGCTGTTTGGGGGTTAAGCGCATGTAATTCCGGACCGGAATTTAAAGTGGAAGGTGAAATATCCGGTGCTGACGGTAAAATGCTTTACCTGGAAGCTTCGGCTTTAGAGGGTATTGTTCCTTTGGACTCCGTTAAGTTGAAGAGTGATGGTACGTTTGCTTTTAAGCAGGCATGCCCTGTATCACCTGAATTTTATCGTTTGCGTGTAGATGATAAGGTTATCAACTTTTCCATAGATTCTGCGGAAACGGTTCGGTTTAATGCACCGTATACGGATTTTTCTACGGCTTATACAGTAGAAGGTTCGGCAAACAGTGTGAAGATAAAAGAACTTACATTGAAGCAAATGCAGCTTCAAACCAATGTGAATGCGTTGATTCAAAGTATGCAAGCCCATAAAATCGGTACGGATGTGTTTGAGGATAGTTTGGCTACACTGATGAAGGACTATAAGGATGAAGTGAAGATTAATTATATTTTTGCCGCTCCTAATACGGCAGCTGCTTATTTTGCTTTATTTCAGAAATTAAATAATTATCTCATATTCGATCCGTTGAATAATAAAGATGATGTGAAGTGCTTTGCTGCAGTGGCAACCAGCCTGAACAATTATTATCCGCATGCTGACCGTTCGAAGAATCTTTATAATATAGTAATAAAGGGAATGAAGAATACCCGTGCCCCGCAGCAGAAGGTCGTGGAACTTCCTACGGAGGCTGTGTCGGAAACAGGTATCATTGATATTAACTTGCGCGACATGAAAGGCAATATGCACAAGTTGAGTGATTTGAAGGGGAAAGCTGTTATTTTGGATTTCACAATCTATCAGAGTGCGGTTTCTCCTACACATAATTATATGCTGCGTGATTTATACGACAAGTATGCCGGTCAGGGCTTGGAGATTTATCAGGTTTCTTTGGATGCTGATGAGCACTATTGGAAAACAACAGCCGATAATCTGCCGTGGATATGTGTACGTGACGCCAATGGGGTATATTCCAGCATAGCTGCGGCTTATAATGTACAGTCGCTTCCTGCTGTCTTCCTAATCAATAAAAAGAGCGAGTTGAGTGCCCGTGGCGAAACAATTAAAGATTTGGATGCAGCGGTGAAAGCCTTGCTGTAACATGTTATAAATTAGAAGATTTCATTTAAATATGTTACAAAGCACTGCTTTTTGCTTGACACGCATTATTTAAAAGTCTATCTTTGCAAAGGAAAAAATAGGAAGAGGGTTCCAGCATGCTGACCATGTTGGAATTCTTTTTTGTTTATAGTACCATTAAAAAACATTATAAATAATAAGGAGGAAAAACTATGGCTTATATGTCAGAAGAAGGCTACAATAAGTTGTTGGCCGATTTGAAACAGTTGGAAACGATAGAACGCCCGAAGATTGTGGCAGCTATCGCTGAGGCACGCGATAAAGGTGACTTGTCGGAAAATGCAGAATATGATGCTGCAAAAGAAGCTCAAGGTCTTCTTGAAATGAAAATCAATAAACTGAAACAGGTTATTGCGGATGCAAAGATTATTGATGAATCTAAATTGAAAACCGACAGTGTACAGATATTGAATAAAGTGGAACTGAAAAATGTGAAAAACGGTATGAAGATGACTTATACCATTGTTTCTGAAAGTGAAGCTAACCTGAAAGAGGGAAAGATTTCTGTAAATACTCCGATTGCACAAGGTTTGCTTGGCAAGAAAGTGGGTGATGTTGCTGAGATTAAAGTACCGCAGGGTATCATCAATCTGGAAGTAGTGAACATATCATTTTAGAGGAGGGGCAGGTCTGCATGCGGGCTTGCCTCATTTTATATAAGTAAAATTATGGCAACAATATTCAGCAAAATTATCGCGGGTGAAATACCTTGCTACAAAGTGGCGGAGAATGATAAGTTCTTTGCTTTTCTTGATATTAATCCATTGGCGAAAGGGCATACGTTGGTCATTCCTAAACAGGAAGTGGACTATATCTTCGATTTAAGTGATGAGGATTTGGCTGCAATGCATGTTTTTGCAAAGAAAGTGGCATTGGCTATTGGCAAGGCTTTTCCTTGTAGGAAAGTGGGTGAAGCAGTTTTAGGTTTGGAAGTTCCTCATGCACATATTCATTTGATTCCTATGCAGAATGAAAAGGATATGCTTTTTTCCAATCCAAAGCTGAAATTGACAGATGAAGAATTTAAGGCGATAGCCAAAGCTATCACCATGGCGTTCTAAAAGATTTTATTTCCTCCCATTATAAAAAAATCGGCAGTTGGAAATAGCAACTGCCGATTTAATTTTACTTTTTTGTCGTTGAAAAAACTATTTATATATAGTCCTCTCCCAATTTAATTTGAGCATCATTCACATACTTACGTATGGAATGCTCTTCATCTTTTTTACAAATCAGCAGGACATTGTCGGATTCGGCAATGAGGTATCCTTCCAGCCCGTCGATGACAGCAAGTTTGTTTTGCGGAAGTACGACAATATTGTTTTTACTATTGTATAATAGAGACCTGCATTTCAGAGTGACATTCTCCGATTCGTCTTTTTGAGAAAGATCGTACAGGGAGCCCCATGTACCTAAATCAGACCATCCGAAGTCGCCCAATGATACATATACATTGTCTGCTTTTTCCATAATGCCGAAGTCGATGGATACGTTAGGGCATGCAGGAAAGTTCTCATCTATGAATTTCTTTTCTTCCGGTGTTCCGTATACATCTTTTCCGGCTGCCAATTTAGTGGCCAATTCCGGTAAAAGCAATTCACCGGCTTTGATGATACTGTTTACATTCCACATGAAGAGACCGGCATTCCAATAAAATTCTCCGCTTTCTATAAAGACTTTGGCTAATTCCAATTCGGGCTTTTCTGTAAAGGTTTTTACTTTATAGAAGCTGCTGTCTATATGTTCGGCTACCTGTATATAACCATATCCTGTTTCCGGGCGGTTAGGCTTAATGCCAAGAGTTAGAAGCTTATCAGATTTTGCAACGAATGCCAGCCCTTTCTCTATGGCTGAAAGAAATTCGCTTTCTTTTAGGATAAGATGATCCGAAGGAGCTACTACGATATTGGCATTTGGGTTTAATGCACGGATATGGTAAGCAGCCCATGCAATGCACGGGGCAGTGTTTCTGCGTGTAGGTTCTAATAAAATCTGTTCGGAGTTTAATTCGGGAAGCTGTTCTTTCACCAAGTCGGCATATAGGTCATTGGTTACAACCAGTATGTTTTCTGTAGGGATTACTTGCTTGAACCGATCGAATGTTTGTTGCAATAATGAACGCCCTGTGCCGAAAAAATCCAGAAATTGTTTCGGAAGAGTTTTGCGGCTGAAAGGCCAGAAACGGCTACCGATACCGCCACCCATGATTACACAGAAATTATCCTTATTGGTTATCATATTAAATGTTTTAAAAGTTTCTGCTAAAGTACTGTATATTTTATAAACGCGGAATGCTTGGAGAATATTTTCTCGTTTTTTTCGCCTTTTTTTAAGGAAAGTATTGTAGTTTTCAAAAAAAGCTGTATCTTTGCACCGCATTTGAGAAATCAACATGCCCAGATGGCGGAATCGGTAGACGCGCTGGTCTCAAACACCAGTGGATTCACTTCCATCCCGGTTCGACCCCGGGTCTGGGTACTAATAAACCCTGATAATCAGCTGATTATCAGGGTTTTCGCTTTTTATAAAGCGTACTAAATGTGTACTTTCTGACGAAAACAAAGGAGAGTGTACTTTCATGGTTTTGCAACCGATATATTTATTGTTTATTAACTCTTTCTTTTGGTAACTCTTCCTGTTTTCCTCTTTTTCTTCTCTTTTTCTGTGTTTGAACTGCTGACTTTTCTATCTTTGCGAAATAACGATTAGACAATTACGGCTATGGAAGATTGCAGGGAGAAAAATTTCAGGGAGATACAGAAACTGTTGGACGGTTGTATCGCATACGAGTGCGACAAGATGATTCGTGCCTTAACATTGAAACGTGAATATTTTACCAAAGAGCAAATGAGGGGATATTTAAGGCAGGAAATCTTCCGTGTAACCGAGAGCCTTGTTGCCATGCAGCAAAAATACCGTGCCTTGAGGAATGTAAGAATGGATATGTATCTTCCCGATTTCTTGTGGGAAAGTGCCTTCTTCGAGGATTTGACCCCGGTTGAAAGAAAAAAGTACATCAACTTTCCGTGTTCGTCCTTTGATATGGATGAATACCTGCGTGAGCCTGTCTGCTATGATGAACAGCTTCCTTATTTCTCTGTCATCATTGACTTTGTGGTATCAACCAAGTATCTTGAGTATTTACAAGAAAATGAAAAAGCCTTTTCCCCTATTGATACTGCTGAAGAAATTATAATCCAGCCAAAAGAAAAGAAAACTCCGACAGAAGAGAAGTCGAGAAAGATTGTTGGCAAATCCAGCCCGTTCCAATCCAAATTAAAATCCTCTGAACTCAAATTGTTAGCCGAATGTCTGAATGAATCCCGAATGTTTACTACTACTGTTAGCCCTAAAATACTCACAGACTTCTTCAACTGTAAATTGGATGGAGTATTGAAAGTCAATAATACCCGGTTGTTTGCTTATCTGATGATGCAGTTGAGTTGCTATAACTATATCGCATACGAATGGCAGTCCGTTGTTGCACACAACAAGCTGGTGTTGGGTAAGTTAAAAGGAGAACCGCTTACACGCACGGACCTGTCGAGTGCGACAGACCAAGCAAAAAGCATCTATCCGAAAGGATACGAAATCATAGACAAATACATCAAACAACTGAAAAAAGGTTGAGCATGGGTTGAACGCTCAAACAAAGGTCAATTAGACTTCATTTTCAAGTCTTTAACTTTGCTCCCGTTAACAAAACGATGCGGCATACAGATGTCGGCATAGGTCAAAACAGAAAATATTTCACGTGAGTTACCAGTAACTTGTGTATTGATGTTTTGGAGAATGCCGATTTTTGCTTCATCAAAAAGAAAACGAGGGTGCGCACCTTCATATTGTTTCACCAAAAAAGTTTCAAGCAATATGGAAAAGACTTTGGAAATGCGAGTGGAAGAACTCGAAAGAATGCTGTTCCTAAGCAAGAACGTGCTGAGCTTTGACGAAGCAAGCTCTTTCTTGAATCTCTCTAAGAGTTACCTGTACAAGCTGACGGCAGGTAACCTTATACCCCATTACAAGCCACAGGGGAAAATGCTTTATTTTGAGAAATCGGAATTGGAGGCATGGCTTCGTCAGAATCCTGTCAAGACGAAAGCGCAGATAGAGCAGGAGGCTCAGCGGTATATTATGAATCATCCTGTAAAACGATAGGTTATGAACAGAAATATACCGACAAGTGAAAATCCGTTTGTCCGGGTAGGCACTACGCTTTACAAGATAGTTAGCCAACCCCGACTGAACGGGGGACATATCAAGAAGCGTATCGTCTGGAATAACGAAACGCTACGTCAAGATTATGGCAAGGATTATTTGGCTGGTGTTCCCAAGTATGACGGTTTTTGTACCGTTCCCGACCATGTGAACTACTGTCAGGTGATAGACAACTTCCTGAATCTGTACGAGCCGATAGGACACGAACCAAAAGAAGGAGATTTCTCCCACATTCAGGCATTGGTGCGCCACATCTTCGGTGAACAGTACGAACTGGGTATGGACTACCTGCAACTCCTTTATTTGCAGCCTGTGCAGAAGCTGCCTATTCTGTTATTGGTATCGGAAGAACGCAATACAGGAAAAAGTACGTTCCTGAACTTTCTGAAAGCCGTGTTCCGCAATAACGTAACCTTCAACACCAACGAGGATTTCCGCAGCCAGTTCAATGCGGACTGGGCAGGCAAGCTCATCATTGTGGTGGATGAGGTATTGCTGAACCGCAGGGAGGACAGTGAAAGACTGAAGAATTTGAGCACCACGCTTTCCTACAAGGTGGAAGCCAAAGGCAAAGACCGTGACGAGATAGCTTTCTTCGCCAAGTTCGTGCTTTGTTCCAATAACGAGAGCCTGCCTGTCATCATTGACCCGGGTGAAACACGCTATTGGGTACGAAAAATCCACCGACTTGAAAGCGACGATACGAACTTTCTGCAAAAGCTGACAGAGGAAATTCCTGCTTTCCTTTATTTTCTCCAGCACCGAAAACTGACTACCCGGCAGGAAAGCCGTATGTGGTTTTCCCCGAAGCTGACGGAAACTCCGGCTTTGCTAAGGATTATCCGATGTAACCGTGGCAAGCACGAGGTGGAGGCGATGGAGCTGATAAGGGAGATAATGGACAACATGGGAATTGAAAGTTTCTCTTTTTGCCTGAACGACCTGATTAACCTGCTGAATCTTTCAGGAGTGAAAATCGAAAAGTACCAACTGCGCAGAATCGTTACGGAAAGTTGGAAACTGACACCTGCCCCCAATGGGCTGACCTATACCTCCTACCAGTTCGAATACAATAAGGAACGCAGGTTTGCACCTATCAGGAGGGTGGGACGCTTTTACACCGTCAGCAGGTTATTGCTGGATGAACTATGATTATTTTGTTGAATTGTTGAAGTAAGCAAGTAACTTATTGATACTTAGCCTAAAATTTTCTCAACAAACGCTCAATATTCAAAATGTGCTGTTGAAAAGAAAAATAATAGTTTCTCTTTTTACGGGCATTTGTTGAGCCGTTGTTGAGGGGATACCGCTTTGTCTTTCAACTTGATACAAGACACTTTCAACAATTCAACGCTTTTCACTCACAATCAAATCCGTATAGAAAATGACTATCGAAGAAGCTAAGAATATAAGGCTGGCAGACTATCTGCACAGCTTGGGTTATGCTCCTGTCAGACAACAGGGAGCAAACCTTTGGTATAAGTCACCGTTTCGGGAAGAGACCGACCCATCGTTCAAGGTGAACACTGAAATCAATAAATGGTACGACTTTGGGCTGGGACAAGGCGGCAACATCATCGCACTGGCTTCGGAACTTTACTGTTCCGTAAATGTTCCGTATCTGCTGAAACTGATTGCAGAACAGACACCGCATATCAGACCCGTGTCTTTCTCTTTTCGGGAGCAGTCCTCTGCCGGACCGAACTTTCAGCACATGGAAGTAAAGGAACTTGATTCACCCGTCCTGCTTTCCTATCTGCAAGGCAGAGGAATAAATCTGGAACTTGCGAAAAAAGAATGTTGTGAGGTACACTTTGAGAACAACGGCAAGCGTTATTTCGCCATCGGATTCCGGAATATGAACGGCGGTTATGAGATACGCAACCGATACTTCAAGGGCTGCATCGCACCGAAGGACATCACCCATATCCGGCATGAAGGCAGAAGGAATGATGCCTGCTTCGTGTTCGAGGGATTTATGGACTATCTCTCGTTCCTGACCATACGCTCGGAGAAGTGTCCCCAAATGCCGTGCTTGGACTGGCAGGACTATATCATACTAAACTCGGTTTCCAATCTCCACAAGGCGATTGACGAGTTGGCGGTCTATGAGCGCATCCATTGTTTTTTCGACAATGACCGTGCCGGAATTGAAGCCTGCCGGAAGATTAAAGAAGAATATTCCTATCGTGTCCGTGACGCATCCCATACTTACAAGGACTGTAAGGACTTGAACGAGTATCTCGTTCGGCAACGCTCCATGCAGGAGAGGAAAACCGTACAGATTGCACCGCCCAAAAGGTCGAAAGGACGGAGCCTGTAACATCAATCATGTATCACCGCTGTACCGATGTGGGGGATATTGTCTGAGGGAGCAAGGTTATGGAAATGTATACATTTCCGACCTTGCTTCGCCAAAAGGCAAAGGCAGTCCGCTCCCGTCGGTCGCAGCCAAAAAGGAATTTCAGAATGGAAAAAGATAAACAATTATCACGACCAACCAAGCGTAACAAGGTACGTGTGGTTAGCGCAAGATTTACAGATATTGAGTACCAAGCGGTAGAGAAACGCAGGAAAGATGCAGGCGTTTCCCTCAGCAGGTTCGTCCGTTCCGTACTGCTTACGGGAAAAGTAGTTCAGCGCATCAGCAAGGCAGATGCGGATGTGTTACGGAAACTTGTAGGAGAAGCCAACAACATCAACCAGCTTGCCCATAAAGCCAATGCCGGAGGATTCACAGGAGTGGCAGCCGAACTGATGATGTTGAAGAAAAAGATAGTCCAAATCATAAAACAGTTGTCCGATGATTGGAAAAATAAGTAAGGGAGCGGGATTCAAGGGCTGTGTTAATTATGTATTGGGCAAGTCCGATGCAAGACTGCTGGTTGCGGAAGGAGTGCTGGAGGACAGCATCCAAAGCATTACGGACTGTTTTCAAGCCCAGCGGATGATGAAGCCAGATATCCGTCAGCCTGTGGGACATATCTCGCTCAGCTATGCACCTGAGGACGCTCCGAGAATGACGGATGAAACGCTGGTAAGTTTGGCAAAGGAGTATATGCAGAAAATGGGAATCAGAGATACCCAGTATATCATTGCCCGGCATAACGACCAAAAGCATCCGCACGTCCACATCGTTTTCAACAGGGTGAATAACAACGGACGCACCATAAGTGACAGAAACGACTGTTATCGGAATGTCAAGGTCTGCAAGGAACTGAAGGAGAAGTACGGACTTTATTTCGGTAAAGGCAAGGACAGGGTAAGGACGCACCGTCTGAAAGGAAACGATAGGACGAAGTACGAGATTTACCATGCCGTCAAGAACTCGCTGAGCAAATCCAATAGCTGGAAACAATTCATTTCTGAATTATCCAAGCAGGGAATAAAAACGGAGTTCAAGTATAAAGGCAGGAGCAATGTCATACAAGGCTTGTCTTTTAGTAAGGACGGCATTACGTTCAAGGCTTCGGACATAGACAGGAGTTTCAGCTATTCCAAGTTGGACAGACAGTTGGGAGAGGCGCACAACCAGCACCAACAGAGTCTCGGAATGGTAACCAACAGCAGCCAACCTGCAATGCAGCATGAGAACACCTATAATTCAGGCAGCAATGTAGTGGAAAGTATTGCCGGAGCATTGGGCGGAATGTTCAATCCTACATCCAATTATGCTGATGAGAATGCGGAAGCTGCCTTTTGGCGGAAGATAAAAAAGAAGAAAAAGAGAAAGATAAACTGGTAATCACTCAAAAACAGATACGAAAATGAAAGAAATGGAGAACAACGATTTCATCCACACGCTGGATGCGGTATATAACCTCTGTTCCGAAATCAAGGAACGGATAAGCTCGGTTGAAACGACCGATGAAGAAGAAAGCAACGAGGGCATCATATTACTTTCAGACAATCTGCAACGGATTCAAGCGGAGATAGCGGAAATGAAAGCCCAATATTCTACCAATAGGGAGGAATGGAAGAAGTTCCGTGAACTGACAATGGTACGTGTCAAGGAGATGCACAACCTGTATTCCAATCTGTGTGCCACCAACAAGGACATATTCTCGGAGCAGGAACGCATCTTCAGCGAGTTGCAGAGAATACAGCAGTTGGAGGTTCATCATACCAACACTCATATTTTGGACTTCAAAGCTTCACGACCATTCTTGTGGCAGGTTGTCATGCTCGGGATAATTATGTTTCTTTTGGTAAACAATGCCTATCAGTTCAAGCGGAACAGAAACTTGTCAGACAATGATTTGAAGTACCGCCTTATCAAAATGTACGGTGGCATTTCGGCCAATGAACTGGATACGCTGGAAGTGGTGTTCCATCGTGACAGGGATAAAACTGTCATCAGGAATATCCGTAATGAAGTGGAAGATTTTGAGTACCGTACACGGGTAAGGGCTGAGAAGTTAGAAAAGGCAAGGTTATTGCAACGAGAAGCGGAGGAGTTGATAAAGTAGTAATTTCACTGAAAAGGAATGGGAAATTAAGTTTTTAAGAACCCTCCTTCATCTATAGATAGTTAAATATCAATCCTTTTGTAGTATTCTAATTTAAATTTATTACTTTTGCAGTTGGATTGAGGAAACTCTATCCAATACATGTTAGAAAAAAGAGGCGTTATGTCTTCTTCTTGTATGTACGAAGCCTGAGAAACTTCTAAAGTGAACAAGAGAGGTCGTAATGGTCTCCACGCATATGCGTGGGGCTGTTATTCCCACATCTGTTCACGAAGGTTTTCTCAGGGCCTGTACATAAAGAAGTGTGGCATACAGTTCCACGCTTCTTTTTTGTATGATAAACAACTAATATTATTGATAAATGAAAAGATGGATCAGCGGAGGAGTAACATTCCTTTTGATTTGTGTTAGTACTATTATAACAGAATGGTATAATAGTACTAAAAAGGAAGAAGTATATGAAATGTATCAGTCAGGCTATTATGATACTATAGAGCAAAGGGGTTCGCATGTAGAAATTGAGAAGATGAATTTGTTCTCTCCTCCAGACAACTGGACTAAATATATTATTGCAAATTCATGTGTAATAAGTGTCCCTCCTACAGTTGAATTAAGAAATAAAGACGATGAATATACCAAACAACTAAAAAATATAGAATGGAAAGGCTTTAAAATCAATGATGAAAATGTAGTGTTTCAACAAAAAGGGCTTTCAGCAAATCAGAAGAGTGCATATAATACTTATTGCAGAGTTATTGTACATATTCAAAAAGGAAAGTCTGGGGACTTCTTGAATAAAAACGAATTTGAAGAACTTGATTTGAATGACATACATGATTTTCAAGATATAGCAAAGCAAAGTTCTTCGGGTTATGAAATTATAGGTAATCCAACTGTACGCTGGATTAGAATTGAAGATACTTATGGGATAGAAACAACGTATATTAGGAAGGGAGAAAATAATCTTCATACATGTGTTAGTAGCTATTATTTTTTTAACAATGATAAGATGATTAATGTAATACTTTCGTATAGAAAAGAAGATAGTGAAACATGGGCAGAAGATTTTTCAAATATTATCAAAACTTTTAAATGGAATAATAAATAATATCATTATGGAAAATAAGAATATATTAAGAAGAACATTTAGCTTTTTAGTAGACAAGGTATTAATCCTATTGTTTTTTATTATTATTGTGGTATCTATATCCCCTTATTGGGCTCCTGGAGCTTTAGGTACATATTCGGCTATTTTAGAAATGTCTCCGTCACATTATTATTCTCAGGATTTATACTCAAATGATTTATATTTTACTGTCTATTTTATTGTTGTAAATTTTATTTATTATTTATTATCTGAATGTTGGTTAAAATCTTCTTTTGGTAAGTATATATGTGGATTGATTATTGTATCTAAAGATATGCATAAAATATCTTTGCAGGTTGCTATCAAAAGGTGTTCATTATTATTGTTGTTTATTGTATTGGCAGTATCAATTCGATTTGTTTTCGATACAAATTATATCATAACATCAATATTGTTTTTTTTGATTATTGATATTCCTGCATTAATTCACGGTCAATCCATATTAGATTTAGTAACAAATACATACGTTGTAAAAAAGAAAACACAGAAAATGGTTTAAAAACTTAGTAAAATGAAAAGTTTTATAAAGTGGTTTTTGTTTATGTTATGTTTGTTTTTAGTTCAAACATGCGCTAAAGTCTATTTTAAAGCGAAGAGAATAGAAAAAGAAAAAGTAACTAAAGTGGATAATACTACATACGAATATAGAGATAATACCTCTGAGTTAAAACGTAAAATTGGAAATAACTTAGATGATGCTGACGTTTTAGAAAAAATGAGTACCACAACTGATATAGATGAAAAATTAAGGATATTGACGTATAATATGAATAAGAATCTGCCTTTAAATCTTGGCGATATGGTTCTTTCTAAAGTCGAACAGCTTGAAAATCGGGAAATTAGATACCGCTATATTATGCTTGGAGATGTGTCGGCTATATCAAATACTCAATGGGATAATTATAAAGAATACTTTTTGAATAAGATAAAGTATTCAGATGATTTTAAGGTATTTAGGAAGTATCTTGTAACTATGTCTTATGCCTATTATGATGCAAATGGAAAACTATTAAATTTAATCAAAATAATGCCTAATGATTATCGATGATTTTTATTGATTTAGGGTTATAATAATTCCTATATTTATTTTGATAGTATTTGTAAAAAATATAACTTTGCATTGGATTACAATAAGGGAGTTTATCAAAAACTCTGTAATCGCTGTAGTTAATTCTACATCGTCAGGTTCTCCCTGATGTTTTTCCTTGTAGCTCAGTGGTTAGAGCAGCTCTATACGAGTGTGTCACGGGTTCGAATCCCGTCTTGTATAATCTTTTTAAATTATATATTTCAAAAGTCCCTAAAATGATTATTTAGGGACTTTTTATTTACTGGTAAATTGTGAGGATATTAATTTTTAAATAAAAATTTCTGTCTTTGTAGTAATAAACTTTTTAATTTCTTCTTCAGTAGGAAGTTCTATCATATATTTCTGTACGAAGATATTCGGGTCTAATCCGGCAGTGGCATATTTTACTAATGTATCTCCCTTCTCGGTACAAAGCAGGATACCGATAGGTGGATTATCATCCGGCTGCATCACTTCCGCCTTGAAATAGTTCAGATACATATTCAGTTGCGAAGCATACTCATGGCGGAACTTGTCTATCTTCAATTCTACAATAACATGGCATTTCAAGATACGGTGATAGAATACGAGGTCGGCAAAGAAATAATCCTCATCAATCAAGATACGCTTTTGTCGGGCTTCAAAGCAGAATCCATGCCCCATTTCCAGCAGGAAGTGTTGTAGGTTGTCAAGAATGGATTGCTCCAAGTCGTTTTCTGTTACTAAGGCTCGTTCATTCAATCCTAAGAACTCTAAAGTAACAGGGGTGTTGATAACATCTTTAGGTTGTAATAGGGTTGCTTGTTGCTGGACTAAAGCGGAGAGGGCTTCTTTGTTTTTGGAGAGTCCGCTACGTTCATAATACAAAGATGATATTTGCCGTTCCAGTTCTCTTGCAGACCAACAGCCACGTATTGCTTCCATTTCATAGAAAGCACGCTTTGTCGGATTTTCGATTTTGGATATGAACTTTAAGTGAGAATAAGGTAATTTATTGAACAACCTTTCAGCAGGAATACTCCACTTATTATATTGTATTTCTGGTGTTTGTAATTCGGCATACACTGAGTGCCGAATTGGTTCCGTGAATTCGGCGGACAGCGTGTGCCGAATTTCATTTCCTGCCATGATGTAGTGTAATACTTGTTCTTTCAGTTGTGGATAAACAATGTATAACCGCCTAAATTCACGGAATCTACGTTCATTCAGACCTTTTGTTTTCAGCCGTTGTTCCAGTTTCTTCAACAATTGTTCACCATATGCGGCACGGTCTTCTCCGTTCTGCTCAAACTCTACGATATAGCACCCCATAAGTCAGTTACGGGAAGTAAGGGCAAGGTTTACAGCGTGTGCGGCTTGTGCCTGCAACG
>ERZ773193.609-NODE-609-length-54445-cov-16.648391_pt1 | contig 54445 bp, 72 predicted proteins | sample MGYA00511110_ERZ773193 | MGnify/ENA primary metagenome ERZ773193 (study PRJEB29015, sample SAMEA2737784) | human gut metagenome | biome: human gut; feature: human-associated habitat; material: faeces | place: China | collected 2012 ... | reverse complement strand
TGCTTTTCTGGTTCTCTTTTGGCACGCAAAAGAGAACTTAACCTCGCGTAACCGCGCTCTACCCCCGCGCCACCGGCGCGAGAACCAGTTCAAAGTTCCTTTAAAAACCCATCCAGCTCCCGCTGGTTCCGAATCAATACATATTTCTCCGGGTACTTTTCCCCGATTCTCTCCATCTTCGCCCACTTTTGCTTCGTGCGCCCATCGTGGAGGATCCAGCGGACGAATTCGGCATCTATCTTCTCTTCGCACCCGGGCGCAGACGACTCCCTCACACGGCCTTTGTTCTGCTGCCAGCGCCGTATCGCCCGCCAAAGGCAGACCAGCGGTGAAAACCAGAGCACGATGATTTTATCCGCTTCTTTCAGCCGCCGGGCATAGCAGGTCTTGCTATAATTGCCGTCGATGACCCAGCCGCCTGCGTTCTCGTCGAGAAACTGCCGGACAATGGCTTCTTCCTCGGCGAAGGGCCGCTCCACCCAGCCGGGCAGGAAATGCACGGTATCCATATAGAGCACCGGCAGGCCGTATCTCTCCCCCAGGCGCTTTGCCAGCGTGGATTTCCCGCTGCCGCTGGTACCAAGTATCGCTATTTTCATCTCTGCCTCCTTTTACCTTATATAAGATGTATCAGACAGTATACGCTGACCGTCTGATAACGTCAAGTTCCGGCTTGACATTTCGTCCACCTGCTCGTATGCTATAATCATAGAGTCTATGACAGGAGGTCTTGCAGATGGCATCTCCAAAAAAACGTGTCAATCCGCTTTTTGTTGCTTTAGCGGTCGTGCTGGTGGCCGTAGTGGTCGCTGTGGGCGTGGTCTTTTTCCAGCTGCACAGCAAAATCTCGGCTCTGCAAACCGGTGCATCCTTCACCTTCCGGTATGAGATAACGCCCAGCAGCCCGGATAAGCCGCCGCTGCTGAACATCCTCGAGCGGGTGAACGCTTCCAGCGGCAGTATCAGCGGCCAGTATGCGCCCGGAAAGCTGCAGCTCTCTTTCTACCAGCTCAACGAAGACGACTCCGTCAAGACGTCTCCCTTCACCCGGGTCTATATCGACTCGGAAGAGACGCTCTTCGACATCGGGCAGCTCTACACCGTTCTGCGTCAGGCTGTCACCGATAAACTCTCCATCGCAAGCGTTCTTCTGCCCGAGTGGAGCCTCGGAGCCTACATCTCCCAGATGCAGGCTTCCGCCGTGCTGGGCGTCGAGACGAACAAGGTCGAGCTTCAGGAGCTTTCCGGCTTCGCCCTCTCGCTCAAGGGGCTGAAAAAAGTCTCTCCTTCTGCCGCACGGGACGGCTACCGCTACTATCAGTTCCCCGCCGCAGCCGACGGCACGACCCTCGTGCTCGGCTTTTCGACGGACGCTCTCTTCTCGAAGACCACGCCCATCCATGTGCTGCTGACCATCCCGGACCACAACGTCCACATCCAGCTCACCGGCACGGTGACCTCTGCCAAGACGGTGCTCTCTCCCCCGGCTTCCCGGATGAGTGACGAGGACATCGCCACGCTGGCTCAGATACGCCAGAGCGTCGAGTCTGTCTGGAAGATGATACAGTCTGCCGCCCAGACTACAAACTGAATGATACAAAAAAGCAGACGCTTTGTGCAGCGTCTGCTTTTTTGTTTGCGATTATTTACCGGTCGAGGATACGGCCATCCACCGAGAAGGTGACGACATTCCAGGGGATGAACTTGCCGCTGTTCTTGAGGGCAGTGACGGCGGCGTGTTCGAGACCTCCGCAGCAAGGCACCTCCATCCGCAGGACGGTAACGCTCTTGATGTCGTTATTGCGGATGATCTCGGTCAGCTTCTCGCTATAGTCCACGGCATCCAGCTTGGGGCAGCCGATGAGGGTAACATGGCCGCGCATGAACTCCTGATGGATGTTCGCGTAGGCGTAGGCGGTGCAGTCGGCGGCGATAAGCAGCTTGGCACCATCAAAATAGGGTGCATTCACCGGCACGAGCTTGATCTGGCAGGGCCACTGGGCCAGCTGCGAGGGCTGGGCGGCGGCAGGAGCTGCAGCCGGTGCGGCCTGCTGGCGGTCAAACTGGCGCATGGCGCTGCCCGGGCAGCCGTGGAAGACGGGCTTTTCGGCAGCGGCAGCAGCCTTTTTCTGTTTGTTTTCCAGCACAGCCTGCTCATCGTAGGCAGCGGCCTCCCGCTCCTCGAAGGTGATGGCACCGGTGGGGCAGCCGGGCAGGCAGTCGCCGAAGCCGTCGCAGTAGTCGTCGCGCATGAGCTTGGCCTTTCCGTTCACGAGGCCAATGGCACCCTCATGGCAGGCAGTGACACAGGCACCACAGCCATTGCATTTTTCTTCGTCTATATGAATGATTTTACGTATCATATCCACACTCTCCTTTTCTTGATGGGCCTATTATAACAGATGCTTCGTCTTATTTCTGTTGTCATGACCACAAAGAGAGAGGAAGTTTTTCTCAGTAATGCACGACATTGCCCGCATTGCGGATGCGTGCCAGCACCGGCTCTGCCTCCGGGCTGCGGAAATAGTCGAGGCTGGTCTTGGGCAGCAGCGTCTCGAGGGTATCCCAGTCGCCGCTCTGCAGGCACTGGCGGACGTTGGAAGCACTGATGGCCTTGCCGTTTGCTTCTTTGCGGGGTACAACGACACACTCGATACCCGCTTTGGGCAGCTGCTCGCACATAATCTGGTTGTAAAGCCCCGTCACCTGACTGGTAGGCTCCTCGCCCACATAGCGGGCAGTGATGTTCAGCGCCGCCGCGATTTTCGTAAAGACGGCGAGGTCCAGCCGGGCGTGGCCGTCGATGACAGCTGCCTCATCCTTCAGGAAGTAACTGGGGAAGGTGGCATTCGAGATGATGTAGGGGCCGCTGTCGTGGAGCACCACATTCGGCAGATGGGCCACGCCCGCCTCCACCAGCTTCCTGCGCACGGCAAAAGGCACGAGGCTGGCGTCCTCACTGACCACGAACAGGTGGAGCGTGTCGCAGGCGGCAGCGGCTTTTTCCACAAGATACTGATGACCGAGGGTAAAAGGGTTCGCGTTCATGACGAGGGCCGCACTTTTGCCCTCGGTCCTGGTCTTTTCCAGATCGCGCAGATAAGCCCCGAAGCCGTCGCGGCGGTTCTCCATGAAGACAAGGGTATCCTCCACCCGGGCGATCTCGTAGAAGCCGAGGTCGCCGAAAAACTTGGAGCTTTTTACCTTGGTGTAGAGAAACAGGTGCATATTCCCCCGCGCGCACTGCACCTCGATGAGGTGGGTGATGATCTGGTTCAGCAGACCCTCGCCCTGATGGGCACTGCTGACGGCGAAGCACCGCAGGGTATTGCCGAAGCAGCTGCCGGTGCCGATGACGTTATATTCCTCGTCGAACATGGCGCAGATGTAGTCCAGATTGCCGTCGCGGCGGATGCCCTCCTGACCCAGCAGTGTGTCGATTTGGGCCAGAACGGTTTTATCGGTCGGATAGACCTGCGAAATGGTATATTCACTCATTGATATTCCCCTCAGTAGTTGCAAAATGGAGCAGCCAGGTCAGCGCCAGCAGGTCGGCACTGCCGCCGGGCGAGAGATTTTCCGCAATGAACCGGTCATCCAGCGCCGCGAGCGCATCTTTATCCGGGTAAGGTGTCTGGGCGAGAAGGGCTTTCATCTCTTCGGTGAGGGCCAGCTGACGCTCCCAGCTCGAGCGGGCGATGATGTTGGTATCGGTGCTGTTGGCCAGGATGGCCAACAGTGCGCCGCCGCCGACGCGGTCGAAGTCGTAACCCTTGGCAAGGCCCTCTTCCAGCACCGGCAGGCCGACGTTCAGCACTGCGGGAAGTCCAGCTTCCACCTGCCCCCGCACACCAGTGATACCGTACTGAATATAAAGCTTCTGGCCCACGGTGGCGGCGTTCTCGGCAGTGACGCCTGCAAAATCCTTCTCGGTCAGGCCCGCCGTCATTGCGGATACTTCCGCCAGAACGCGGGCTGCTTCGGCCCAGAGGGAGCGGTCGAGGCGTCCCAGCGCCGCGCAGACGATGCCCACCGAAAAGACCGCGCCCTTGTGGGTGTTGATGCCGCCGGTGGCGTCCAGCATCTCGCCCTCGGCCTCACAGCCCAGAGGCCGCAGGGCCGCGAATGTCTCGGGCGCGGGCTGTTCCGCCGTCTCGCGGCCCGTCCGGGCGCAGTCTTCAAAATAGGGGTAGAGCGCCGCGGCGCTGTCCATGAAGGTGAAGACGTCCATGTCCTTATGGCTTCCGCTGTTACGCCGGTCCACAAGGCCGGGCTTCGGGGTGGTGGTCACTTCGTAGAGCAGGGCGCGGACGGCCAGACGGGCCGCGTCGGCAATGTCCTGCGCGTCCCGGGCCTCGGTCAAGATCTCCGTCGTCTTTTCCTGCAGTTCGGCCACGGTATGGACGCGGCGGCTGCTGCACACCTTAGCAGGCCCGCCGCAGATGAGACAGCGGCGGCCTTCGAGTTTTAGCTCTTCTCTGTCCACTTTGAGGCCGTCCGGACGGATGACGTCCATGTCGAACAGCCGCCCCAGCGGGGTGGCGTCCTCGATGTCGGTGGTAAATTTCTTGATGGTCAGCGGGTCGGCGTCCAGCACATAGAACGCCTCGCAGCCGGTCACTTCCCGGATGGCATCCTGATACAGCGGCGTCAGCTTTGCCCGCAGAAACTGCTGGCGCAGCAGCTGACGCCCCCGCGCAAAGCCCCGCCGGATGAGGGGCGAATTCTTTATCGGGCCGCAGATATTCATGGTGAAGCAGATGAGAGGCTTGTGGTACCGGGCCAGCAGCTCCTGCTGGTGCTGCACCCGGCGCTCCCGTGCATCCAGCATCTGGACCAGCGAAACAGTCGTTTCCATGTTTTTCTCCTCTCAGCGGTGCTTTTTGAGCATGTCCATAAAGAGCTGCACCTGCGGCAGGGCGGCTGCGTCTCTCTGGCAGAAAATATAGGTGCGCCGGACGAAGGGCTCGCCGTTCTCGAAGGTGCAGGGCTTGACATATCCCTTAAAGTTATCCAGCGCCACTTCCGGCATCAGCGCCCAGCCAAGGCCCCGCTCCACCATCTCGCGGCAGACCATGATGTTATCCACCACAAAATTACCCGCATCGTTGGTCACGCCGTTCTCGTAGCGCCAGCGGGCCATCTGGGCGCTGATGGTGGCGTCGCTGCTGTGGTCGATATAAAGGTAATCGGAGATGGGCCTGTCCTTGTTCTCCTCGCTGCAGATGAAGCAGATATTCTCCTGCGAGAGCAGGAACTGGGTACCGTCCCACGGATACTCGCCCCGCAGCACTGCCACGTCCCGCGAAGAGTCCAGCATCTGCTGGTAGATGTTCCGGCTGTGGCCGGTAGCGATGTCGAGGCGTACCTTCGGGTATGCTTTGTGGTACTCGGTCAGCACCTCGGGCAGGCGGTAGTAAGAGAAGTTCACCGAGATGCCTGCCCGCAGGGTGCCGCAGGCTTCGCCCTGAATGGAAGCCAGCTGGCGGCGCATCTTTTCCATCTCGCGGGCGGCGGCGGCGCTGTGGAGCAGCACCTGTTCACCGGCCGGCGTGAAGCGGATGCCCTGCCGCGAGCGCAGGACGATCTCCACCCCCAGCTCCTGTTCCAGCGCCTTGATGCGCTTGGACAATGCCGACTGGGTCATGTACAGTTTGTCCGCTGCGTGGGTGATGTTGCGCGTCTCGTCCAGCGCGTGCAGCAGCTCGTAATCTTTTTCGTCCATCGTAGCTCTCCCCCTATTGCCCTTTATTTTTCTTATCATTCCTGTTTGCGCTTCATCGCGGCGCTTTTTCTCTGATTTCATATCTGTTATTCATAATACAACAGATTTCAGTAAATGAAAAGGGGGATATTCGCCTTGATTTTCCCGAAAGTCCATTCCCAGATGGAATAACTCAGCACTTTTCTTGCGGCTTTCTTAACCCTGCCTTAATTCCATCTTAATGCGGTGTTGTTGTACACAACATCTTCATTTTTTCTCTGCTGATGGGCGGTCTTCCTCCCGCAGTACAGCAAACGCAGTTCTCTTTTCATTTTTGCCTGAAAAATCAGTAAAAGTCCAGTTTATTGGACATTATTTGTATTATTATAAAAACATGAAAATACTCGTTTCTTTCTTCTTTGGCACATTGCAGATTTTTCCGTCTGCTTTTTGTGCAAAGTCCCAGAATTTTTCGTCGAAAAGCGCGTTTTGTTGACAGCCACTTTTTGAAAAGCGTATCCTTATTGCAAACCAGAGTCAGGAGGTCATTTTATGGAGCACTCCACACGTCTTGCCCACATCAGCGAGGACGGCACCCGCACCCAGACCGTCTACGACCATCTCGCCGGCACTGCCAGACTGGCCGGTTCCTTCGCAGCCCCCTTCGGGGCGCAGAGCGAGGCCGAATTTGCCGCGTGGCTCCACGACGTCGGGAAGTACAGCGACGCCTTCCAGCTGCGGCTCAAAGGCGGCCCCAAGGTGGACCACTCCACCGCCGGGGCGCAGGAGGCCTGGGTTCGCCAACATCTCCACACTGCCTTTGCGGTGGCCGGACACCATAGCGGCCTGCCCGACGGTGGGAGCCCCGCCGATGACCCGGGCGACGCCACCCTGTTTGGCCGGAGCAAGAAGCCGGTAGCCCCCTACGACGGCTGGCAGGAAGTAACGCTCCCCGCCTCGACGCCGCCCGCGTGGGCCTGCGCCGACCCGCTGAGCCTCGCGTTCTTTACCCGGATGCTCTACTCCTGCCTCGTGGACGCCGACTTCATCGACACCGAGACCTTCATGGACGGCAAGGCCGCACCTCGGGGCAGCGGCACGAACATCGCCGCGCTGCGGGACATCGTCTCGGCACAGGCGCAGCGCTATCTCAGTGCTGAATCGCCCTCGCCCGTCAGCGTCCAGCGCAACACCGTCCTCCGCGCCTGCCTCGAGAAAGGCGCGCACGGCCCGCAGGGGCTCTACACCCTCACCGTACCCACCGGCGGCGGCAAGACCTTCACCTCCCTCGCCTTTGCGCTGGAGCACGCCGCCGCCCAGAAGATGAAGCGGGTCATCTACGTCATCCCTTATATGTCCATCATCGACCAGACCGCCGCCGTCTTCTCGGGCCTGCTGGGCGCAGAAAATGTTCTGGCCGACTTCTCCAACGCCGAGTACAAGACTGTTGAGCAGGACGACCTGACCCCCGCCCAGTACCGCCAGATGCTGGCCAGCGAAAACTGGGACGCCCCCGTCGTGGTGACGACGGCGGTGCAGTTCTTCGAGTCGCTCTACGCTAACCGCAGCAGCCGCTGCCGCAAGCTCCACAACATCGCCGACAGCGTCATCATCTTCGACGAGGCGCAGACCCTCCCGGGCGACTACCTTGCCCCCTGCGTCAGTGCCATCGCCCAGCTCATCCAGCATTACCACTCCACGGCCGTCCTCTGCACGGCCACCCAGCCTGCCCTTGAGCCGCTGTTCCGGCGCTTTGTGCCTGAGCTCCACCCGCAGGAGATCACACCCGACGCGGCCCGCCTCTACGAAGTGCTCCGGCGCACCACACTGCAAGACCTCGGCACCCTGCCGCAGGAGGAGTTCGCCTCCCGGCTGGCAAATCAACCGCAGGTGCTCTGCGTGGTCAACCGCCGCAAGACGGCCCAGCAGCTCTATGAATCCCTGCCCGCCGAGGGCAGCTACTGCCTGACCACCCTGCTCTGCGCCGCCGACCGCCGCCGTCAGCTGGACGCCATCCGCCAGCGACTGAAAGAGGGTCTGCCCTGCCGGGTGGTGTCCACCTCTCTTATCGAGGCGGGCGTGGACGTGGATTTTCCCGTCGCTTACCGCGAGCAGTGCGGTCTTGACTCGCTCTTACAGACTGCCGGGCGCTGCAACCGCGAGGGGCGGCGGGGCACAGAGGAAAGCATCGTCTACCGGTTCCAGCTGGACGAGTGTTCCACGCCCCAGATGCTCAGGCAGAACGTCAGCGCGCTGGACTACACCGCCCGGCATCAGGACACACTGGACACGCCCCGGGCCATTCAGCTCTACTTCAACGAGCTTTCCGACCTTCGCGGCCCCGACGCCGTGGACAAGCACGGCATTCTGGATGCCTTTCTCCGGGGCATCCGGGGCTGCCAGTTCCCCTTTGCACAGGTAGCGGAGGAATTCCGCCTCATCGAGAACGCTGCCCGCACGGTCTATCTGCCCGTCGGCGAGGGCGCAGCCCTCTGTGAACAGCTGCGCAGCGGTCATGTTACCCGGACGCTGCTGCGGAAGCTGGGCATTTACAGTGTCTCCTGCTATAAGGACCAGTTCGACAAGCTTGACGCCGCCGGGGCGCTGGAACTGCGGCCCGATGGTTCCGCCATCCTCACCGACACCAGCTGCTACAGTGAAAAGACCGGCCTTGCCATGGATGTGGAGACGGGCATCGGCCTTTACTTCTAAAAGAAAGAGGTGGTTTCAATGACCGATATTCATCTTAGTCTGAAAGTTCAACTTCACCCGGAAAGGAGGCGATGCTGATGTCCATGCTCATTGAAGTATGGGGCGACTATGCCTGTTTCACTCGTCCGGAAATGAAGACCGAGCGTGTGAGCTACGACATGATCACTCCATCCGCTGCGCGGGGCCTTGTGGAAGCCATCTACTGGCACCCCGGGCTGCGTTATACGGTTGACCGCATCTATCTGCTCAAGCCCTTCGGCCTTGACCCCGAGGATGAAGCGTCCACCGAGGAATACACCCAGCGGCCCATCCGGTTCACCAACATCCGGCGCAACGAGGTCAAGTCCACCCTGCTGTCCTCCGCCGCCCTCAGTGCGGCCAAAGGCGGCACGCCGCCGGTACTCTACACCTCGGAGGACATCCAGCAGCGGGCCGCGATGGTCCTGCAGGACGTCCACTACGTCATCGAGTGTCACTTTGATTTGACGGACAAGGCCGCCCCCAGCGACAATCCCGGCAAGTTCCAGGACATCCTGCGCCGACGCCTGCGCAAAGGTCAGTGCTATCACCAGCCCTGTTTCGGGTGCCGGGAGTTCCCGGCTAACTTCCGGGAGTGGCCGGGCGGCAGCATTCCGGCGCTGAAGGTCACGCAGGACCTCGGCTTCATGCTCCACAGCCTCGATTACTCTGATTCGGCCAACATCCGCAGCCAGTTCTTCCGCGCAAAGCTGGTGGACGGCGTGATGGAATGCCGGGACGTGGAGGTGTTTACATGATACTCCAAGCACTCACCGCCTATTATGAACAGCTCTTGAAGCAGGGCAAGGTGGAGGCCCCCGGCTGGGACAGTAAGTTCAAAGTCAGCTATGAACTGCGCCTCGGCCCCGACGGCCAGCTCCTCGCCCTCAACGACCTGCGGCAGGAAGTCCCCAAGGGCAAAAAGACCGTCATCGCCCCCCGTGAGCTCCCTGTCCCCCACCGGGTCAAGCGTGCCTCCGGCGTCGCCGCAAACTTTTTGTGCGACAATACGTCCTATCTGCTGGGCGCAGATGAAAAGGGCAAGCCCGAGCGCTCCCGCCAGTGCTTCGAAGCCTGTGCCGCCCTTCACCACAAGGTTCTCGACGGCGTGGATTCCCCTGCCGCCAAAGCCATCCTCGCCTTTTTTGACAGCTGGGAGCCGGATACAGCCCCCACCCACCCGCTGCTGGCAGAGCAGTGGGCCGACCTGAACAACAACGCGAACCTTGTGTTCGGCTACGAATCCCCCGACGGCGCCCACTGGCTGGCCACCACAGATGACGCCATCCGGGCCGCATGGCAGTCCGCCTTTGACACCTCCGATGCCGACGCCGAGACGGCCCGCTGCCTCATCACCGGCAAAGAGGCCGGCATCGCCCGCATCCACCCCGCCATCAAGGGTGTGATGGGCGCACAGGCCGCCGGTGCGGCGCTGGTCTCCTTCAACGCGCCTGCTTTCTGCTCCTATGGCCATGAGCAGGGTGCCAACGCCCCTGTCAGCGAGTACGCGGCCTTCGCCTACACCACGGCCCTCAATCTGCTGCTGGCTGACCGGAACTGCTGTCAGCGCATCGGCGACACCACCATCGTCTGCTGGGCCGAAAACGCCGCTCCCGCCTACTCAAACGCCATGCTGATGTTTTTCTGCGGCGGTGCCGAGGCGCGCGGCGTCTCGGAAAGCGACCTTGCCGCCGCACTGAAAGCCCTTTCTCAGGGACGCCCCGTCTCCTTCCTCGATGACAAGCTGGACCCGAACCAGAACTTCTATGTGCTGGGCATCTCGCCCAACGCAGCCCGGCTCTCCGTCCGGTTCTTCCTGCGCAACAGCTTCGGACAGTTTGCCAAAAATCTGCAGGACCACGCTGACCGGCTCGAAATCACCCGCCCCGCCTTCGACAAGTGGGAAAACCTGTCGGTCTGGGCGCTGGCGCAGGAGACGGTCAACCAGAAATCCCGGGACAAAAATCCCTCACCCCAGCTGGTGGGCGATCTGCTCCGGGCCATCCTCACCGGCGGACCCTATCCCGCCACCCTGCTCAACGGCGTGACCCTCCGCATCCGGGCCGAACGGGAAGTCACCCGGGGCCGCGCCGCCATCCTGAAAGCCTACTATCTCCGCAACTACCCCACCAAGCTCAACAAGGAGGTATTTACCGTGAGCCTGAACGAAAGCAGCAATGTCCCCTATGTTCTGGGGCGTCTCTTCTCTGTGCTGGAGACGATCCAGAGCGTCGCCAATCCCGGCATCAACGCCACCATCAAAGACCGGTACTTCAACTCGGCCTGTGCCACCCCGGCAACGGCCTTCCCTACGCTGGTCAAGCTGGCTCAGAAGCATCTGCAGAAGATGAGCACCCCCAACGAGGTGCATTTCAGCAAACAGCTCACCGAGCTGATGGCCCAGCTGCCCGAGACAGGCTTCCCGGCGCGGCTCAGCCTGCCGGAGCAGGGTGCCTTTGAGATCGGCTACTACCACCAGACCCAGAAACGCTACGCCAAAAAGAATGAGGAGGAATAAACCATGTCTGAGCCCATCAAGAACCGCTATGATTTCGTCATCCTGTTCGACGTCGAGAACGGCAACCCCAACGGCGACCCCGATGCAGGCAATATGCCCCGCATCGACCCCGAGACGGGCTACGGTCTGGTGACCGATGTCTGCCTCAAGCGGAAGATCCGCAACTATGTCGAGACCCTGAAAGAGGACGAAAAAGGCTATCGTATCTACATCAAGGACGGCGTTCCCCTCAACCGCAGCGATGCCGAGGCCATCAGCACGCTGGGCATCGACCCCGACCTGAAAGCTGCCAAAAAGGCCGACCCCGACATCGATGCCAAGCTGCGGGACTATATGTGTGAGAACTACTTCGACATCCGCACCTTCGGTGCCGTCATGACCACCTTCGTCAAGGGTGCGCTGAACTGCGGTCAGGTGCGCGGCCCCGTCCAGCTGAGCTTTGCCCGGTCGGTAGACCCCATCGTCCCGCAGGAAGTCACCATCACCCGCGTGGCCATCACTACCGAGGCCGATGCCGAGAAGAAGGGTACTGAGATGGGCCGCAAGCACATCGTGCCTTACGCCCTCTACCGCGCCGAGGGCTATGTCTCGGCCAACCTCGCCCGGAAGACCACCGGCTTCTCCGAGGATGATTTGAAACTTCTGTGGACTGCCATTCTGAATATGTTCGAGAACGACCACAGCGCTGCCCGGGGCAAGATGGCCGTGCGGGAGCTCATCGTGTTCAAGCACGATTCTGAGCTGGGCAATGCCCCGGCCTATAAGCTCTTCGACTCCGTCGCCGTCCAGCGCAAGCCCGATGTGGACGCCGCCCGCAGCTACCGCGACTACACCGTCACGGTGGCAGACACTCTGCCGGAAGGAGTCACCTGCGAGAGGCTGTCCTGATGGGCGGCGCAGACGACTGGCTGCCCCTGTCGGGCATCCAGCACTTCTGCTTCTGCCGCCGCCAGTGGGCGCTCATCCATCTGGAACAGCAGTGGGCGGAGAACCGCCGCACCGTCGAAGGCCAGCTCGACCACGCCCGCTGCCATGACGCAGACCAGACCGAACGGCGCGGCGGCCTGCTCATCACCCGAGGGATGCAGGTGGTCAGCCGTCGGCTGGGCCTGAGCGGAAACTGCGATGTCGTCGAGTTCCGGGCCGACCCGGAGGGCATCCCCCTGCAAAGCACGGAAGGGCTCTGGAAGCCCATGCCTGTCGAGTACAAGCATGGCCGCGCCAAGGCCAGCGACGCTGATCGGCTGCAGCTCTGCGCACAGGCCATGGCGCTGGAAGAGATGCTGGTGTGCAGCATCCCGGAGGGTGCGCTCTTCTACGAGGAAACGCGGCGGCGGGAGGTCGTGCCGCTGACCGAAGAACTGCGCCAGGCCACCCAGAAGATGGCCGATGAGATGCACGCCTATTTTGCCCGGGGCTATACCCCCAAGTCAAAGCCCGGCACCCACTGCAACGCCTGCTCCCTCAAAGAGCTCTGCCTCCCCGTGCTGTATCAGCGTGCCGACCCGAAAGCCTATCTCCGCGCCCATCTGGACGAGATGCAGGAGGCCGCGCCATGAGAAAGTTTTTGAATACGCTCTACGTCCTCAACAAGGACGCCTATCTTTCCCTCGAGGGGGAGAACATCGTCCTGCTCTGCAACAAGGCTGAAATTGGCCGGGTCCCGCTCCACACGCTGGAAGGCATCGTCTGCTTCAGCTATCCCGGCGCAAGCCCTGCCCTGATGGGTAAATGTACCAGCCTCGGGGTCGATTTGAGCTTTTTCAGCCCGCAGGGCCGCTTTCTGGCCCGGGCCGTGGGCGAAGAGCGGGGCAACGTCCTGCTGCGGCAGACCCAGTACCGCATCGCAGACAGCGAGGCAGAGAGCTGTCTCTATGCGCGCAATTTCATCCTGGGCAAAGTCTATAACGCCCGCTGGGTGCTGGAACGGGCCACCCGCGACCACCCTCAGCGGGTGCCGGTGGAACAGCTCAAGCGCACCAGCGCCCAGCTGGCGGCGGCGCTGCCCCTCATCGAGCAGTGTGACGACCTCGACCAGCTTCGCGGTCTGGAGGGCGAGGCGGCACAGCGGTATTTCGACTGCTTTGATTCACTCATCCTGCAGCAGCACGATGATTTTGCCTTCACCGGTCGGAGCCGCCGCCCGCCGCTGGACAATGCCAATGCCCTGCTCTCTTTCGCTTATTCGCTTCTGGCCTCCGACTGCACGGCGGCTCTTCAGAGTGTGGGCCTCGACCCCTATGTCGGCTTTCTCCACCGCGCCCGGCCCGGGCGCAGGAGCCTCGCCCTCGACCTCATGGAAGAGCTGCGTGCAGTTTATGCCGACCGCTTCGTGCTCTCCTGCATCAACCAGAAAATCATGACGCCGAAGCATTTCCAGAAGCAGGAGAACGGGGCCGTCCTTCTCACCGATGAGGGCCGCCGCGCCTTTCTGGGCGGGTGGCAGACCCGCAAGCAGGAGACTATCACCCACCCGTTCCTGAACGAAAAGCTTCCGTGGGGCCTCGTGCCTTATGTGCAGGCTCTGCTTCTGGCCCGCACCCTGCGGGGCGATATGGAGCTTTACTCGCCATTTTTCTGGAAGTGAGGGATGTGTATGCTGGTCCTCATCACCTACGACGTCAACACCGAAACTCCTGCCGGGCGCAAACGTCTGCGCAAAGTCGCCAAGCGCTGTGTGGACCACGGCCAGCGGGTGCAGAACTCCGTGTTCGAGTGTCTGCTGGATGCCGCGCAGTATGCCGTTCTCAAGGCGGAGCTGATGTCTCTCATCGACCCTGCGCTGGACAGTCTGCGCTTCTACCAGCTGGGCAACAACTATAAGAACAAGGTGGAGCATATCGGCGTTCATCCGCCCTTCGAGCAGGACGGCCTGCTGTTGTTCTGAGTTTCCCGCCCCGGTGCGAAGGGCGAGTTCTCAGCATTTTTCCGGCACCTTCGCACCGGATTTTTGTGTCATTTTGCATGATTTGGATAGTTCTTTGACCCGTTGTAAATCAAGGCTCTTCTAAATTCGTGCAGAATGTTGTATAATTTGTTTGAAAATAGAGATTTTGTCTCTGTTTTTGCTGTCGCCCTCCTCGCGGAGGGCGTGGATAGAAATATGCTGTCGCTGCTGCGCTCGGTATGAGCATTGAGTCGCCCTCCTCGCGGAGGGCGTGGATAGAAATGTCGATGGCCTTGAATACGACTTTCAGTGTTGCCGTCGCCCTCCTCGCGGAGGGCGTGGATAGAAATTGCTGCATGATGATGCCGCGAAACAGCTCTGCGGTCGCCCTCCTCGCGGAGGGCGTGGATAGAAATTGCCGCCGTTTCGTGCATAATGCCGCAAAAAGCGTCGTCGCCCTCCTCGCGGAGGGCGTGGATAGAAATCGCAAGTATAAGCAGACCGTCAACGGCAAGACGGGTCGCCCTCCTCGCGGAGGGCGTGGATAGAAATCACACGGTCTGCCGCTGCCGATGTTTGCGGGGGGTCGCCCTCCTCGCGGAGGGCGTGGATAGAAATACCTCTATCCATTGTGGTTTTCATGATTTTCCGGTCGCCCTCCTCGCGGAGGGCGTGGATAGAAATACAGGTCGCCAACCTCCCATCCTTCGGGCAGCTCGTCGCCCTCCTCGCGGAGGGCGTGGATAGAAATTATTTCCTTGACGAAAAACACCAGTCGAAAGAGTAGTCGCCCTCCTCGCGGAGGGCGTGGATAGAAATCGGTTCACGGTTTTTGTCGTGGTCACGGAGCATCATGTCGCCCTCCTCGCGGAGGGCGTGGATAGAAATACCATGCTGTCGCACCATTCCTCTGCTTCATCGGTCGCCCTCCTCGCGGAGGGCGTGGATAGAAATTTGATTGCCGCTGGAAAGCTGGGCGAGGATGGGGTCGCCCTCCTCGCGGAGGGCGTGGATAGAAATAATTATGACTATGGCGTCGGCTTTGACGATGCCTGTCGCCCTCCTCGCGGAGGGCGTGGATAGAAATTCTTGATTGCTGATGTAATCAATGGAATCAAAGGTCGCCCTCCTCGCGGAGGGCGTGGATAGAAATTTACTGGCAACCAAAAAGAAAACCCGCCCCAGCAGGTCGCCCTCCTCGCGGAGGGCGTGGATAGAAATCGATATTTTGCAGCTTGCGGCCAATGCGGCCGGAGTCGCCCTCCTCGCGGAGGGCGTGGATAGAAATACGTTCATCCACTTTTTGTACACCTATCGGGCAAATGTCGCCCTCCTCGCGGAGGGCGTGGATAGAAATTCTGCCTGCTCGATGAGGTCCAGCACCAGCGGCTGTCGCCCTCCTCGCGGAGGGCGTGGATAGAAATATGCCGTTGTCGCTACCGTTGCGCCCGTTGCCGTGTCGCCCTCCTCGCGGAGGGCGTGGATAGAAATTTTACCGCAAAGGCGGCATTTATAGATTGCTCTGGTCGCCCTCCTCGCGGAGGGCGTGGATAGAAATACATCCATGGTTAAGTCTTTCTGCAAGGACTGCCCGTCGCCCTCCTCGCGGAGGGCGTGGATAGAAATAAAGATGCCGTCTCGCCACGTCGATTCGTAGTTGGTCGCCCTCCTCGCGGAGGGCGTGGATAGAAATACCTTTTGCAGCCAGAACCGCACTGCGGAGAATGGGTCGCCCTCCTCGCGGAGGGCGTGGATAGAAATACAGCGTCAAGGTCAACGGCACCCTGCGCGTCACGTCGCCCTCCTCGCGGAGGGCGTGGATAGAAATCCTCCTTTACTCGCTCACTTCGGTGGCGAAACGGGTCGCCCTCCTCGCGGAGGGCGTGGATAGAAATACCTTGCCCTTGCAGACCTTGCCGCGAGGGTATTGTCGCCCTCCTCGCGGAGGGCGTGGATAGAAATTTGTCTGCCGTGGAAACTACCGGGGCCGCCTGCTGGTCGCCCTCCTCGCGGAGGGCGTGGATAGAAATCACGGGAGCGCGTTGTACGCCGCTCGCGTCTCCTGTCGCCCTCCTCGCGGAGGGCGTGGATAGAAATCTGAACAAGGCCGCAAAGCGCGGCACGGCCATCCAGTCGCCCTCCTCGCGGAGGGCGTGGATAGAAATCTGTGGTTCTGGGGCATGAAGAACGCCGATGAGGTCGCCCTCCTCGCGGAGGGCGTGGATAGAAATATATTGTCTCTCATAAGGTTTTACCTCTCTTTCGTCGCCCTCCTCGCGGAGGGCGTGGATAGAAATTTCACGCTCCCATAAGGGCTGCTGCGTGTGTACCGTCGCCCTCCTCGCGGAGGGCGTGGATAGAAATTGTGTCCTGTGTTGGTACATGGTCATCGTCATAAGTCGCCCTCCTCGCGGAGGGCGTGGATAGAAATATCCATGCTTGGCTCAAGCTCGGTACGCTTGTATGTCGCCCTCCTCGCGGAGGGCGTGGATAGAAATTGCGCAAACGGAGCCGGGATGCTTATATGGGCATGTCGCCCTCCTCGCGGAGGGCGTGGATAGAAATTTCGTCACATAGCCCATTGCGAAACCTCCAGAAGGTCGCCCTCCTCGCGGAGGGCGTGGATAGAAATACAGCAGCTTTGCCACGATGCAGGGCTGTCGCTGGTCGCCCTCCTCGCGGAGGGCGTGGATAGAAATTTTGTAAATGATCTGCGCAATGTCGCTGTCCAGGTCGCCCTCCTCGCGGAGGGCGTGGATAGAAATTTGAGTACGCCCGCAACTTTGACCCTGACGAGCAGTCGCCCTCCTCGCGGAGGGCGTGGATAGAAATACCAAGGAGCTGTATATGAGCAAGGCCGAAATCAGTCGCCCTCCTCGCGGAGGGCGTGGATAGAAATTTCTCCAGATGCCGCAATGCGGTCAATATCGTGGTCGTCGCCCTCCTCGCGGAGGGCGTGGATAGAAATCTGCCGACCGATCTGCCCGGAAACATCGATTGCGGTCGCCCTCCTCGCGGAGGGCGTGGATAGAAATACAGGTATCAGCACAAGCGGGTTCCAGCGGGCACGTCGCCCTCCTCGCGGAGGGCGTGGATAGAAATCGGGAAGCATGAACCCACGGCAGCACGGAAGCGGGTCGCCCTCCTCGCGGAGGGCGTGGATAGAAATCGTTGATCTGGGTGATCTCCTGCTGAGTCAGGAGTCGCCCTCCTCGCGGAGGGCGTGGATAGAAATCACAACCCGTCCGCAGCCTTCCCGGCAATCATGGAGTCGCCCTCCTCACGGAGGGCGCAGGTAGAAATCGACACAAAAATATGGTAAACTCTTATTAAGTTGTTGCCATGCGCTCTCTAAGGAACCGAGTATTTTGACCTATAATTCCGTCTCTTAAAGACGTTGGTTGAAATCAGTTTGTGTTCCCCAGTGCATTTTTCGACTTGAAGTCGCTCCTATTTGAGGGGTGTGGATAGAATAACATAATAATCATATCGCGGTTCTCAAAGACGTAACCAAGTCGTCCTCTTCACCGAGGGCGTAGATAGAAATTGTCACAACCACGCCGATCTTTTCAGCATCAAGGTTGCCCTCCCCGCAGAGGGTACGGATAGCAATCAGTTTCCACCTCGAATCGGGCATCGCCACAATTTTTCCAAAAAGGAGTTTTCCATGCATACCGTTCCCCTTACCCATCAGCTCGTCACCATCCAGGACGACTTTGACCTCGACAAAATCATCGAAAGCGGCCAGTGCTTCCGGCCGCAGAAACTGGCCGACGGGCGCTACCGTTTTCTTTCCGGCGGCGCACTCCTTTATCTGACTCCGCTGGGCGCTGGGCAATACGACGCTGCATGGTATGGCTCAGATTGGGAGTGCTGGGCCAACTACTTTGATTTGAGCCGGAACTATTCCGCGCTGCGGTGCAGCTTAGCGGGACAGAGCAGCTATCTGGACAAATCGCTCGAATTTGGGCAGGGCATCCGAATCCTGCATCAGGACCCATGGGAAATGCTCATCACCTTTCTTATCTCCCAGCGCAAGAGCATTCCGGCCATCCGCACCGCCGTAGAACGCCTTGCCCGGTGCTGCGGCGAACCGCTCAGTGCCGAAGGCGATGAAGTCTTCCTCTTCCCCACCCCGCAGCAGCTCTGCGGCCTCTCTGGGGCGCAGCTGATGGGCTGTGGTCTGGGCTACCGCACCCGTTACATCCAGAACGCTGCCGCACAGGCTTCCAGCGGCACACTCGACCTCGGTGCTCTGGCAGCGCTGCCCAACGACGCTCTCTTTTCCCGCCTCCTCGAGCTGGACGGCGTCGGCAAAAAGGTAGCAAACTGCGTTTGCCTCTTTGGCTATGGCCGTACCGCGATGGCTCCCATTGATGTTTGGATACAGCGACTCATTGATGAGGAATTCGGCGGCCGCGACCCTTTTCCTTCCTATGGTCAGCAGGCTGGCATCGTACAGCAGTACCTGTTCTACTACAAGCGCAGCACCCGCCGCAGCGTCGCTCACAAAAAACGCAAAAGTCAACATATTTTTGCAAAAAAGATAAAAAAGTTTCAGACACAGGCCGCGAAGGCGGTGGAGAAGACCGCGTCAGCAGATAGGAAGCCCAGGATTTCGCGGGGGTAGGCGTTCAGCCAGTCTTCGACCTTCTGGATTTCCTGGGTGGTGACTTTGGTGAAGTCGGTCCCCTTCGGGAACCACCGGCGGATCAGGCCGTTCGTGTTTTCGTTGGTCCCACGTTCCCAGGAAGAATAAGGGTGACAGTAATAGACCTTCGTCCGTGGCCCCTGGCTCCGACAGCTTTGTTCCATGCCGGCGGCGTCGGCGAACTCCGAACCGTTGTCGACGGTGATTGACCGGAAGACGGACCGGAAGGCCGGCGATCCCATCTTCCGTTCCAGCCTGTCAAGGGCGCGAACGACGCTGGCGGCGGTGTGGTCCTTGACCTTGATGATAATTTCCTTTCGGGAATAGCGTTCAGACAGGACCAGAAGGGCCGCCTTCGTTCTCTTCTTACCCAGGACAGAATCCATTTCCCAGTGACCGACGGTCGCCCTGGCGTTCACTTCCTCCGGCCGCTCTTCGATACTGGTTCCGGCGGAAGCCTTGGCGCCCTTCTTGTGGGTGCGGGTGTAGCCGCGCTTGTTCTTACCGTGACGGGGAAGGTCGCGCATTTCAAGGGTCAGGAAGACGCCCTTCCGGATATAGGAATACAGTGTCGACTTACAGATCGACGTCTTGAACTTCATTCCCTTGACGCGGATTTCTCCAAGGACCGCCGCCGGCGAATAGCCGTCTTCCACGATCCGCCGTTCAATGTAGGCCGCCAGTTCGTGGTCGTTGCCGATCTTTAACTGTGGGCCTTTGTTCGTGCCGTTGTACTTCTTGACTGATTCGGCGACGTCACAGCTATAACGGACTTCCTCCGTCAGGTCGGAATTGGTGTGGATATACTGGCCGCGCTTCAGTTCATAATATACCGTTCGAAGGCTGACGCCCAGGGCGTCGGCGACGGCCTGTTTCGTCATACCCTGGCGAAGATACTTTTCGATATTCAGGCGATCCGCTCTGGTCAGTTGCTTGAATCTGCGACGTTTCATGGTGTTTCCTCCGTTCGGTATAAAATAAAAGGCCCCGTCCTTTCGGACAGGGCCTTCGCGTTCACGCGCTCTGCTTTGCGATCTGTGCTTCGATCGCTTCCTTGATAAAGGCGTTCACGCTCATTCCGGCCGCCGCCGCGGCCTGGGCGATGATCTCCCTGTTTCCCTTCGGGACCGTTATTTCGATTCTGTCATACGCCTTCAGGTTATAGCGTTTGTTTGCGGCTGTCTGCGCCTTTGACATTGTGAATCACCTTCCTTCTGGTGCTTATTATATACTACCGGTAGTATATTGTCAAGCAGAAAAAACGGCCCTCCGGTTCTGGTCCGGAAGGCCGTTCATTCTTCGTCTTCGATCAGGTTTTCAAAGGCCACGCCGAAGACCGCCGCGAAGGCGCGGACTTCGTAGTCCGTGACCAGGCGGTCGCCGGATTCGATCTTGCTGACGACGTCCTGTTCCATGATCACGCCCTGGGTCTGCATTTTGGCGGCAAGGGCCGCCTGGGACCATCGTCGCGCCGTCCGAAGACAACGGACGCGATTTCCACAGATATTCTTCCGGCCGTTGTAGTCGAACTTCTTCACGCCTGATCCTCCCGTTATGGTAATATCCCATATTCTAATTGACTTTAGCATAAGATTCCGATATTCTTATGGTAATATCCCATAACTTCGGGGTAAATATCAAAGGGAGGTTCTGGCATGGGTGCGAAGAACTGGGTCCTGGAAGGCGACTATAAACACAAAGCGGTCATTATGCAAGGCGGGAAGGCGGTTTTGAACGTCGGCCTGATGAAAAATCTGAAGCTGGACAGTTCCACGATTGACCAGATTGAAGTCGTGGACGAAGATTCCCAGAAAAGCATGGGTTCCGCCGTGGCGCGCGGCGCCGCCGGCGCTCTGCTTCTGGGTCCCCTGGGCGTCGTGGCGGCCGCGACCGCGAAGACGAAGGGGGTCCATGTGGTGGCGATCCAGTTCAAGGACGGGAAGCGGTCCCTTCTGGAACTGGACGACACACGGTTCAAGGCGATCAAACTCGCGATGTTCTGAAGAAAGAAAAAACGCCCAGGGGTTCGTCCCCTGGGCGTCTTTCTATTTGAAATACTTCATGTAGCCACGCTTCTTCAGTTCCTGTTCGAAGCGGCGCTGAAGGCGCGCGTTCTGGGTGCGCTTCGTGGCGTTGACGGCCCGTTCCAGGGTGTAGTGACCAGGAATCAGGGAATGGACGAACATCCCCCCTTGCGGGTCCTTCGGCTGGTAGACGAACGACTTCCCGTCCCAATGTCCAGGGACGAAGTGGCCGCGGAAGCCATATTCCAGGGGCTTCGCATAGTCCAGGTTATTGAAGACGTCGATCTTGTAGGCCGTCCCGATCCGGATCGCCTTCGAACTGCTGTTGAAGTTCCGGCGGTAGTCGCCGGTGTTGATGATGTTCTCTTCGGTGCAAATCTTCCTGGCCTGGTCACGGGCGAAGCGGCCTTCGCCGACGACCAGTTTGTCCATGATCTCCGGTATATCGGCCTGAAGGGCGACCAGGGCCTTCCCGAAGTTCGCCAGTCCGTCCAGCTTCATTCCCATCGTCAGACCTTCTTCGTATAGGACAGGCTGATCCAGCCGGCGCCGGACTTCAGGCGGCCCCAGTTGCCCTTCTGCTCGACGATGGTATAGACGCCGCGGTCCTTGATCTGGCCGGTGACGGCGTAGGTCGTGCCAGGGCCTTTTCGGATATTCAGGACGGACGCCGTGATCCGCACCAGGTAGGGGGTGAAGGCGGCGCCGCTGGGCGTCTGGCTGGGCTTCTTCTCCGGCTCCGCCGGCGCGGCCGCGCCCAGGCGTTCGTTCACCTGGGCCGCGATCTGGGGGTGGAGATTATAGAGATAGTCACCAGGACAGGCCTTGTTCGCGAACCACCGGTGAACGGTCATGTTCTGCTTGTCCACCTGGCCGATCAGGGACTTGTCGCCCTTCCACAGAAGGGCCTTGATCCCGTTCCGGCGGCAAATATCCACCAGAAGGTCGATCAGGGCGGCCAGGGCCTGGTCCGTCACCTTGTAGGGGTGCTTCGTGTCGGACGCGACTTCGATCGTGATCGCGCGGTGGTCGTTGGAGCGGGACGAACTGCACCAGGACCGGTCCTTTTCCTCCACGGACAGGCCGATCGAACCGTCCTTCCCGACGACGTAGTTCGCGGAACACTCGCGGCCGGTGGTGGCGAAGTAGTCACAGCCTTGCTTCGCCGTCCATTGTCCGACAATACAATGAATCGTGATGGTGTCGATCTTATGATTCCTGGGGCTGGTCCGGTTCGGGCTGATCCTGGAATACGTCACTAACGGGCTGTTGCTCATGCTCTTTTTCCTCCTTTGCGGGTACGGTGTCCGCCGGCGTGTTCAGGATCGCGACGAACTTTGTGAAGGCTTCCTTGATGTACTTACAGGCGACCAGAAGAACCGCACCGATGATGATCAGATCGGCGAACAGTTCCGCGTATTCGTCAGGGATCGTCCAGCCGACTTCCGTCGCGAAGATCGGAAGGGTGGTGATGGCGATACACAAAAGGGTCAGGCCGACGATGAACGTCAGCGCCTTCAGTCCGCCGGTCGCCAGCTTTTCGCGGCTGAAGGGTTCGCAGTTGATCTTGATGTTGTACCACAGGGAGAACACGACGTTCGCCAGGTAGGCACACAGGAAGATCGCCATAGCATAGCCGATCTTGATTAGGTTTCCGATGATGATTTCAAACATGGGTTCATTCCTCCTTGTCGACCAGGTCGCCGTATTGTCGGCGAAGTTTGATCCTGTTTTCAGTCTTTGCCTTGCTGTAATAAAAACCGGTCGCCGTGGCGGCTTCCCCAAAGATGGCCGGTATCAGGTAGGCCAGGGCGTCCGTGTTGCTGGTCCTCCACACCATGACACAGGTGAAGGCCGTCACGAAGATCGTGACGGCCCCCACGGTGCAAACGATGATTTTAGAGAACTCGCGGCGGGGTTTACTGTGCCTTTTCAAGGTCTTCGATCCGGTGGTTCACGACCTTGATCCGCTCTTCGATAAGGGCGGCCTGTTCTTCCAGCTTGAAGGTCCGTTCGATCACTGAATTATGCTTGTCGACCTTCTCTTCCAGCTTATCCAGGCGATAGGCAATCAGGGCGGAACTTTTCCGGTTCGCCAGGTAGGCACCGGCCAACGTGCCGACCATAGAAAGAACGGCGATGATGATCCCTTCGGTCATGCCGTCACCTCCGTCCAACCGTAGACGCCAGGTTCCCAGACGTTCGACGCGACGTCGGACGTCCAGTGCTTCCCGTTATGGGACACCTTCGCGCCGGCGTTATAGGCGTCATGGGCGCCGACCGGCTGGGACCATTCCGGCCATTCCTCCGTCGGGTCGCCGATCTTCGACCACAGGGACGCGGCGGCCGCGGGGGTCCAGTCGGCTTGCGAAGTGTGGTCCTGGTTGCACCGGTACAGGTCGGAACCGTAGCGGCGGATATTGCCCTTTTTGTAGGCGATCGGGTAGGCCCAGGGGGCGAACTGCTCGACGTTCTCCGTGGAGGTGACGTCGTCGATCTGGCCGCCCTCCGCCAGGACCACGAAGGCGATGGACGCCGCCGCCGCGATCTGGGTGACGGGGTTGTTCTTTTCCTGTTCCTGGGCTTCCTTCATGCTGACGGTTTCGCAGTCGTGCGAGTTGAAAGACATTTTGCTTCCCTCCTTTCATCAGGCGAAACGGATCGTCGCCTGGGTGATCTCGATTTCCTCCGTTCCCTTCAGCAGATAGAACCGATAGCCCAGGCCGTAGCCATTTGCGACGGTGCTGTTCGCGAAGGTGTGGACCAGGCGGTTCGCCTTCTCCGTGATGTCCTCCCAGACGGGGTTCGTGTCGAACGGGTTGTTCGTCACTTCCAGGTGGAGCGTGGAACCGGCCGGACGGTCGGACGGGTACAGGGAAACGAAGACCTTCGTGACCTTCGCGTCGGTGTTGAAGGCGCGGGCCGCGGCGATCCTGGTGACGGTGCGGCTGAAGGTGATGTTGCGGACAGCCGTCCCGCCGGCGCCGTCGGACGCGGTGATCTTCAGGACGTGGGTCCCCGCGATCAGCATGATCCAGACGGACGACAGGTCGGCGGTGTTCTGGGCGCCGGCCGTGGCCGTGTAGGTGCGAAGGGTGATCGTTTCGGCGCCGTTGGTCAGGGTTTCCGTCACGGTCATGGTCTGGGTGGCGGACTGGGCGTCGGTGACGGTGTATTTGTAGGTGAAGGGGTCGGTCTTCGCGCCCATGTTCTGGTCGGAACCGCTGATCACGGGCGGGGTGTTGTAGGAAATAGCCTTTCCGGAACCGGTGCAATATGCCGATTCATTCCCGACCGCGTCCACCGCCTTCACGCGCGCGTAGTAGGTTGTTCCGCTGGACGGGACCGTGTCCTGGATCGTCTTCGCGGTGGTGATCCCGATCTGGGTCCAGACGCCGGAATCCACCTTCCGTTCCCAGACGTAGGAAATGGCGTCGCCCTCCGGATCGGTCGATCCGCCGGTCGACAGGGTCAGGTTCTGTCCCGCCTGGGGGGTGCCGTAGGTAATGGAAGACGGGGCTGTGGGCGGCTGGTTCCACAGAAGGATATAAGCGCCGTCTGTGTCGGTTGTATCGGATACCAGATTCGAAGATGCCAAATACAAAGCCGGCCGGACGCCGTAGCAGCCGTCGCACGCGTAGTAGTTGTACAGACTGCCGCCCGTGCCGACAAAGCGCGCGCCGTACGCGTTGCCGGCGTTCGGGGTTCTTAACCACCACCACCAATATTGAGAAGCGGACAGGCTGGAACTGGTGTAGGTGGACTTGCTGACGGCTTCCGCCGTGGGGTAGCACTGGCGGCGCGACGCGGAATTGAAGTAGGACCACAAGGAACCTTCGGCCACGCCGTTTTCGTTGGAAAGGCCGACGTTCGTGTTCGAAAGCAAAAAGACCTGTCGAACGATGTCTTCATAACCGCCGCCGTCGGTGACGGTGTTCTTCGCGACGCGGATCGTGGAATTAAGGATCGCGTTTCGGAAGTCGGCTTCGAAGTTCGCCAGGAAGCCGGCTTCGGTGTCGTAGGGGTTGTGATTGTTCCAACAGTTCGCGGCCGTGGGCGGGGCGTCGGCTCCGTGCTGTGCGGCATACCAGGACGCGGCCGCACTGTTCAGCCACTTGTCGATGTTGGAAACGGAATAGCGGTTGTTTCCGTAGCCTCGGCGGTCACTGTTGCTGTTGCTCGGCTCCTTCGCGTCGAAGCATTTCAGGGTGATCATGCGTTCCGTCACCAGGCCCGTTCGGCCCTGGGACGTGTCCTGTGTGCCGACGATCCACCGGATCGCCTGTCCGTTGTACTTTGTGTTCGCCGACTTGACGACGCTTCCAACGGGCAAAGCGGATAGAGATTTCGCCATAGGGTTTTCCCTCCATTTCTTCCCTGAACAGGTTGAAGAACAGGTCGTCGATCTCGCTGATCAGGTGATAACTGTTTCCGTGGTCTGCGTGACCGGTCCAGGAATTATAAGACTGAAGGACCGTGTCGAAGTCGACACGGCCTTCGTCTACCAGGTGGCGGAACTTCTTGATCTTCCGCCTGATCCGGTTCTTGCTCTCACGGCGTACCTTCCGGACGACCTTTCCGCTGTCCGTCAGGTAGGTCCGAAAGCCCAGGAAGTCGATTCCCTGGGATAACGGGAATATGGCCGTCTTCTGGTTCAGTTCCAGGCCCATCGGGACCAGGAACCGGCGGATTTCTTCAAGGCAGAACTGCAAATAGGCCCTGTCTTCATGTATCAAATAGAAGTCGTCCATGTATCGGCCATAATATTTGATTCCCAGACGTTCCTTGATCATGTGGTCCATGTCGGACAGGTAGAGGATCGCGAACCATTGTGAAGTGTGGTTCCCGATCGGAATCCCTGGTCCCTCCGTGGAGTCGATGATCATGTCCAGAAGCCACAGGACGTCGCGGTCCTTGATCAGCCGGCGAAGCTGGGTCTTCAGAACGTCGTGATTGATCCGATAGAAATACTTGCGGACGTCGCACTTCAGCACCCAGCCGCCGGCGCCGTTCTTGCGGTAGTAGGCCGCCATGAACGCCTTCAGTCGGTCAAGGCCGAAGTGGGTCCCTTTGCCCTTCTGACTCGCGTAGTTGTCATAGATGAATGTCTTCGAAAGAAGCGGTTCAAGGACCTGTTCACATAAACAATGCTGAACGATCTTGTCGCGGAAGCTGTTATACATGATCAGCCGTTCTTTCGGTTCATGCACGAAGAAGCAGTTGTACGGGGACAGGCGGTATTTATGGCGCTGAAGCATGACCTGAATGAACAGAAGGTTTTCCAGGACATTCGCTTCATATTTGCACACGGAATACTTCCACCGTTTCCCTTTGCGCGCTTCTGTAAACGATTGATATAGATTGTTGAAGTCTGTTACAGACGCGAAGTCATGGGCGGGCGTTCCCTGATCCTTCATAAAGAAAAATCCTCCTTGACGCTGATAGTCCGGCCGTCGCTGTTGAAGGCCTTTCGTCGTCAATCATGTATTTACCGAAGGGACTGTCGCGGCCCTTCGGAAGGAAACGATCTCCTTTGTTGGTGATACTCTGTTTTCAGGCTTTCCGCCCTAATCAGTCCCGTTTTCCACCAAATCCGGCCGGACGCCGTTGTTGCCGTTGTACGCGTTGTTGTTGTTCAGACTGCCGTCCGTGTTGACATTGCGCGCGTTGTTCGCGTTGCCGGCGTTCGGGGTGACAGATCGTTCCCTAATGATTTATGATCAGCCTTCAGGGATCGGGCCGGCCGGCTCGACGGGGATTCCCGTCTTCCGTTCGGCGTCGTACCATCGGGCGGTCATACATTTCACGTCGACCGTCAGCTTCGTCCAGTAGTCGAAGGTCCCGCTGTCAATATAGCCGCGGTCCTTCGAAAGCTGGATCATGTGCAAAAGTTTCTTGCACTCCGTCAGCGCGGCGCGCTGAAGTTTCAGGCGGTCGGCCTTGTCCTGGTCGTCCATTATGGGGAAGATTTCGTTCGCTTCGACCAGGTAGTCATAGATCGCCAGGGCGTGGCCCTGGATTTTATTCGTCACGGAAAATCTGATCTTCTTCGGAAAACGCTTCGGGTTGTCGGTCGTCGACAGGGTGAAGCCGATCATTTTGTCCGCGACGGGCAGAATGTGAAGCGGGCTTTCGCCCTTGCTGGGCTGGCTCCGCTGGTAGTTTCTTCGCGATCCCATTGATACACCTTCGATTCCGGATATTCTCGACCACAGCGGCGTCTCCGGTAAAGTCGAAGCCGTAGTCCCGAAGGACCACGGCTTCTTCCGTGCCGGCGTAGGTCATGCCGCAAAGAACCACGCTGTCGCCCTCACAGAAGCCGCACACGGGACGAAGTTCCGTGAACAGGTTCGATATAAGGCAAGAGGTTTCCGACGGCGTGGCGGCGATCCTGGTCACAGATACAGGCGGTTCCTTGTCTGGTCCAGAATCCCTTCGGGAACTCCGGTCCCGTCATAGCCCTTCCAGTAGGAAAGCTGCGCGGGGGCGAAGGTGTGGGTCACGGTGGTTCCGGTGAAGCCGGTGTTCAACTGCTCCTTGATCGCTTCGATGTCGCTGTCCTGGCGGCGCTGGACCTGTTCCGTGTTCTCTCCGGTGGTTTCGGTGATGGTGTTCGCGCCCTGGGTGTGGACCAGGGGCGCCGCGTAGGTGGTCATTTGCTCACGGGTGACATAGGAACCAGGGGCCACCTGTACGGACACGGACGCGGCTTCCTGGTTCGTCACGAAGACGGCCAGGTCGTGGATATGGACGGTGTCGGCGTCTTCCTCGAAGGACGTCGCCGGAAGGACGTTGTCGCTGTCGTCGCCGTCCAGCCAGCCATAGCAGAACATGACTTCTGTGTTGTCGATGGTGTTCCCGTAGACGGCGACTTCCCTGATCCAGACAGGGGCGTCCAGGGCTTCGTTCGTCACCTGGACGGGGATTCGCATGATCGCGGGGTCGCCCTCGATCAGATCCTTTTCGCCCAGGCTCACGGCGACGTTCTCCGGCGTCACCAGGTCCGCCAGGGTGTTCGGGCTGACGGTGGCGACGCCGCTTCCGGCCGCCGCACGGGTCAGGATCAGCGGCTTTCCGGCCGCGATCAGGGCCGTCAGGGCCGCCGCTCCGGCGTCCGTGACGATAGACTTAAATCTTGCCATGTGGTTTTCCTCCTTATGTGGCCGGCGTGTAGACGTGCCGGTTCATCGTGACCATAGCGGAACAGGCCGCCGTCTGGGCCGGTTCGTCCGTCTGGGGAATGTCTGCCTTCAGCCGAAGGACCAGGTTCGCGGGGATCATCTGGCCCAGGGTGGCGATCAGGGCGTCCCGCTGGGAATAGCCTTCCAGGCGGATTCGAATGAACAGGTCATAGGCGTTTTCGTCCAGGGTGACGGTGAAGTCGTCCGTGATGGTCTTCAGGTACTTCAGAAGGGTCCTGTATGTATAGGGAAGCTGGTCAAGGTACTTGATCAGAATCCGTTCGCGGCGCGCTTCCAGGGTGTCCCCGTCGGCCGTATGAAGGCCCATGATGGCTTCCCAGCGTTGACACCCATATTCGGATAGGGTCGCCAGGAAGAAGTCGTCAGCGGCCGTCCTGACGTCGTCCAGGGCCGTTTCGAACTCCGGCTGTTCCGCGTTGGCGATCTGCTGGAACTCGACCAGGTCCTGAAGACAGCGCGGCCAGTAGTCTTTAAGTTTCATTCGTGATCCCTCCCATGACGGGGATCGCGTCGGACGCCAGGACGATATTCTGGGTTCCGCCGTTGATCGTCGTCCCCGTGATGTCGATCACGCCGTCCACGGACAGGACCTTCGTTTCCACCTGGGACACGCGGACGGTGATCCCCGACTGGTTCGCCCAGTCCTTCGCCAGGGCCACGAAGTAGTCCTGGATTGCCTTCGTGACGGCGGCCTTCACGGTGTCCCAGGCGTAGCCGGTGGCGAAGGTCAGCTTGAAGGACACGCTGATCGCCGTTCCGGTGACGCCGACGACGGTGACGACGTGGCCGATCGGCGCGATCCCGGCGCCTTCGCCCTGGTTCTGGGTGGGGTCGACGGCGGTCTGGACGGTGTCGACCAGGGTCGAAGACGGGACGCCCCAGTCGCTGTTCACGAAGACGATCTTCACGGTCCCGCCGCCGTTCCAGACGGGGAACACCTTCACAGCGCCCACGCCCTGAAGCAGTTCGACCTTCGTCCGGTAGTCGGCGATATTGCCGCCGTATGCCTGGGATTCCAGGCTTTCCTTATATCGGGCCAGAAGGTCGGCGTCGCTCTCTTCGTCTTCGCCGTTGATCAGAATGTCGGCCAGACGCGCGGCGCCCAGACCTTCCACATAGTCGATCGGGAAAAGGTTCCCCTGGTACTGGTTGCCGGCGGCTCCGGCCGTTTCACACAGAAGTTTGAACTGGCCGGTGGCGATCTTCTCTGTCACGACGTAGTTCAGGGCGTCGCCGGAATAGCGGGAACCGATCGGGACGTCCATCGCCCCGCCGTCCCCGTCCTCGAAGTAGCCCTTCCGGACCGCGGCCGTGGCCGGCGTTCGGAAGACGCTTCGTTCCTGACACTTCAGGGTCAGGTCGTCGCCTTCCTCTGTGTCGGGGAAGGCACGGTCCAGAAGGTAGGCCAGTTCGATATACATGATCGCCAGTTCGGCGGCCGCCGGCGCGATCGCGTCGTAGACGACCGAACCTTCCCGCTTGTCGATGGAAGCGGCCACGCGGGAAAGGCACCGGTCCATGATGTTTTCGAAGGTCATGTTCTCATACAGCATTGTCGCCGACCTCTCTTTCGATAGGGATTTCGCCGAAGATGGTTTCGGCGGTGAACTTCACGGACGCCGTCCGCTTGTCGATCTGGGTGACTTCGAAGTCGGTGACGTCGGTGATCCGGCTGTCCGCCAGAAGGGCTTCGGTGATCACGCGCTTGATTTCACTTTCAAACACCTGATAGCTTTTTCCGACGACTGCGTCCAGTTCAATTCCATAGTTCCAGGAATAGATCAGGTAGGCGAACCGCTCCGTCTGAAGGATTTTATAGATCGCTTGCTTCATGGCTTCCGTTTCATCGCAGAAGCCGCCGACGCGGCCGGCGTCGAAGTCGATCTTGTAGGTCCGCGAAGGGGCTTCGGCGGCGGTCTGGACTTCCAGGTCTTCGCCGATCTTCACGGTGGTCGCGTTAGGAATCATAGGTCACACCCTCCCCAGGACAAGAAAGGCCTGTCCGCCCTGGTTCCGAAGAAGGATCACCTTGTCGCCGACGGCCAGTCCGTAATAGTATTCCGACGTTTTGTCGGTGTTGGTTTGGTAGTTGCTCTTCAGGACGTGGGAATGGGAAGCGAAGGCCGCTTCGCCGCTCCCGCCGCCCTTCTCTTCGGTGGAAGGGCCGCCCTTCATGCCGGTGTGGTAGTGTGTGGGGTAGTAGCCGGCCTGAAGTTCCTTCGGAACGACGATTGCTTCGCCGGATATGTCGAAGCGGTTATCCACGCGGATCGTCAGGGGCGACGTCTTCGTCACCTTCCCGAAGAACCAGGCCGTCGGCGCGCCGGCGGCGTTGGTGTTCTCCGCGACTTTCTTCATCGTGTCTAAAAGGCCCATGTCACACCACCTTCAATTTCAGGGTCATTGTTTCCTTCAACAGGTCATGCGTGGCTTCCTCGATCAGGAAGAAGGACTTCACGCCCACGGCGCCGATCCCGATATACAGGACGCGGCCGGCACGGACGGACAGGTCCGCGATCGCGTTCAGGCTGAAGGACCGCGACGGCCGGTTGTAAAGTTCCAGCATTTTCGCGCCCCGCTCTTTGATCTGGGCTTCGTTCATGCTTTCGTCGACCGTTTCATAGTCCTGAAGGATTCCCCACAGGGTCATGTTCTTCGAATCCTGGTAGATGTAGACGTCACGTTTGCCGGTGGTCTTATTGTCCTTGACCAGCTTGATTTTGTTGTAGGTGTCGGAATCTATGTCCTGGTCGTAGGTGTAGCCGGTGGCAAGGCTCCCGTCGCCCACGAACAGGTCCAGCTTCGCCGTTTCGACGTCCGTGATCGCCAGGGAACCGAAGTCGTCCCACAGGACGAACATTTTCCCCGTGTTGATCAGGGTCAGGTCGATTGCCTTCAGGGCGATGTCGAAAAGCGTCTGGCCGTCCTCAATCATGGAGGGGATCGCGTAGCCGGTGTTCGCCAGGGTGCCGGTCTTCAGCTTGAAGTCTTCGGCGATCTGCTTCACGATCTGGTCGGCGCGCTTGCCGGTGAAGACATAGGTTTCCTTGTTTTTCTTCAAATACCAGGTCTGATCGTAGGCTGTGATCTGGACCTGGTCCTTTTCGCTCTGGCTGATCTTCACGACGTAGCCATAAAAAAGGCCCGTGGAACCGTTCTTCAGGACCAGAATCCCGCCAGGGTTCCACGCCACGGCGTCGTCGACGATCGCGGTCACGGTCAGGGAAGCGGGGGAACCGGACCTTTTCGTCGTCCACTTTGCCGCCGTGATCAGCGTCGTCACGTCATGCGCGGCGCCGGTCACGTTGTTCTGGTAAAGAATAGAGATAGCCATATCAGGGGATCGTGAACGTCTGTCCAGGGTAGATCAGGTTCGGATTTTTCCCGATCGTCCCCTTGTTGGCGTTATAGATTTTCGTGTAGTCCGCCCCGTTGCCGTACAGCGCCTTCGCGATGTTCCACAGGCAGTCCCCAGACTTCACGGTGTAGGTTTTCGGTTTGCTGGCCGGCTGGCCGGCCCTGGTCGGTTCCTGGGCCTTCGCCGGCTCCGACTTCTGGGCGGGGAGGGTGATCCGCTTCGCGGAATAGTCCCGCCATTCATACAGCTTGATCGAATAGTAGAAGTCCCCCAGTTCGCCGGACCGCTCTTCGTACTCGAAGGACTCCACGCCCATTTTGACGTTCATGTCCAGGTCCGTTCCGGTGATCAGGAAGCGAAGGGGTGTCCGGCCGTCCCTGGCGGACTGGATCGCCTGGATAATGGCGGTCGGGTTCCGGACCTGGCCCGTGGTATAGGGGGCGCTGGACTTCGGGAAGAAGCTGTCCCATTCGATGGTCCGAAGCCCCTTCTTCCGAAGGATCAGGACTTCGCCCAGTTCAAGGACGGTCGTCCGTTCGTTCTTGCCAGGGGAAGACACCTTCAGAGAAGCGGGAAGGACGGGAATGTTGATTTCCCGTCCCCCCGCGATCAGGGTCATTCTGTATCGGCTCATTAGTTATACACTCCTTCCGCGGCGGCGATGAACTCACCTTCCAGCTTCCGTTCGATCGCGCTGACGACGTCGTCCAGGTCCACGCGTTCGCTGATCTGGGCGTCCATCGCGACGGTCGGGGTCAGGGTGACGAAGTTCTGGACATAGCGCATTTCGGCCACGTCGCGAAGGAACTTCAGGTCTTCGTCGGCGATATTGACGTCGCTGTCGATCTTGCCGACGGAACCGACGCTGTCCAGGTCCCCGCCGTTGATCGTGCCGGTGGAGCGGGACACGTCCCAGGAAGAAGTCAGGCTGTCCAGTTTGCCGGTGATCTGGGAAAGGTTGTTCGCGATTCCCTTCGCGCCGGTGGACCAGGCGGCCGCCGTGCTGGCCGTGTCGATCTTCTCCATACGGTCATAGCGGACGGCGTTTTCTCCATAGCTGGCTTCGATCTTCGCCTGAAGGCCGCTTCGCCAGTTGCCGACGGCGTCCGACAGGCTCGATCCGAAGACCGCGTCGATCGCGTTCGCTATGGTTTCCAGGACGCCCAGGACGGAATCCGCCAGTCCCAGGAACAGGCGTTCAATGGAACCGATCGGATCGACGAAGACGTTCGCGAAGAACTCCGCAAATGTGGCGATGAAGTTCCAAATGTCGGCGATCAGGTTGTAGCCGAAGGCATACAGGCCGCCCAGAAGGCCGCCCACGAAGCCCACGACGTCTTCAATGGTGACGCCGGCGTCCATTGCGGCGGAGATCAGAAGGGCGACCAGGGCGATCATCATAATAAGCGGCGCATTTGCAAGCGCCCAGGCCGCGGCCTGGGCCAGGACAGGCGCCACGGTAGCCCACAGGCGGGAGATCATGGCCGGAAGAAGAACGATCGCGATTGCCGTCAGGATAGCGGACACGGTGGGCCAGTTGTCGACGACCACCTGGGCGATCCAGGACACGGCGGTCGCCGCATAGCCCAGAAGGCCCATGATCACGTTCAGGACGACACAGACGCCGTCCAGGGCGCCGGTGTTCTGAAGGGTGTCCAGAAGGTTCGTCACCGCCGTCAGAAGGCGCATGACGCCGCCGACCAGCTTCTGGCCGGCCGCTTCGTACAGTTGGCCGATCTTGTTCTTGAACTGCTCGATCTTGCCGGTGGGGGTGTTGGCGTAGGACTCGGCCAGTCCCTTCCAGGACTGATTGATCACGTCGTTGATCACAGCGACCTTTTCCATGTCGGTTCCGGTTTCTATGATCTTCTGCTGTGCTTCAGTCAGTTCGAAGCCCTTCTTCTTCAGGCCGTCATAGGTGCCATCTAAGGCCTTGCCAAGCTGGGTCGCGTATTCGACCATCTGGCTTTGATCCACAGACGGGCCGCCCATGCCGGCGGCGTAGTTGGCAAGGGTCCCCATAGCCGCGGAAAGGGCTTCGGGGTCCTTCAGATAGGTTCCCAGTTCGGCCGCGCCGGCGACGAAGGTGTCGCCGCCGAAGGTAGTCTTCGATTCAAGGGCGGACGCCCTGTCGCGGATCGCGTCGAAGGCTTTCTGGTCCATGCCGGCGTTCTTCATAACGACGCCCAGTTGGACTTCGGCGTTGTACTGGTTCGAAAACTCTTCCAGGGCCTTTTGAATCTGGCCTTTGACGGCGGCGACCGAAAAGACCGCCAGGGCCTTCTTGATTAGGCCTTCCGTTCGTGACCAGGCGTCGGAAACTTCTTCCGCCCCCTTGCCGGCGTCCCTCTGCCTGTTGATAAAGGCGTCCAGGCGCTTTCGGGCGCGGTCGATCAAAGACGCGCTGTTTTCCAGTGTCCGACCAGGGTTCACGGCCTGGGTGGCCTTGTCCGCAGACCTGGCGGCACGTTCCATTTTTTGAAAGGCGGACGTGATCCGCTTCAGCTTCGCGGACATACCGTCGCGGATCGTCATAGGTGTCGAAACACCAGGCACGGTTCATCACCGTCCTTTCTTCCCCCGCCGCGCCGCGGCCCGTTTCTGCTCCTTCTTCTCTTTCTCGACCTGAAGGTCGATGGAAGCATAAATGAATGCCCGTTCCCGAAGGGGAAGGGCCATCAGCGCGCCAGGGAGGATTTTCAGCCGGTGAAGGGCGTAGTGTGCATAGACGGCTTCGCCGTCCGCGTCTTCCTCACGCTCTCCACCGGTGATCAGTTTTTTGCTTCTTCGCGAAGGTCGTTCACGTCGTCGGTGAAGCCGTTGACGTCCTGGATCGCGACCAGAAGGTCGACGAACTGTCCAGGCTTCAGAAGGACGTCAATCAGGGCTTCGGCGCCCATGACGCCATACTTCGCCTGAAGGTCGGCGTCCTTGAAGTTCGGGTCCACGCAACAGGCGATCACCAGGCGGTTATTGTAAAGGTCCATATCGGTTTCCGTGGTCTTCTGGTGGGTCTTCTTGTCGAAGTTCACCTTCTGACAGGTCTTCCGAAGGGCCTTGTTCTCGCCCTCTGTGATCGACTTGACGGTGAAGGGGACGGGGAAGCCGCTGATCGCGACTTCCGCCGTCACCTGTGCGCGCTCTTCGCTCTGCATAAGAAATTCCTGAAGTTTACCCATTTGTTAGTCCTCCTTCTGAATGGTGGTGGTTAAATCTTATTGAAGGCCTTCAGAATGTCGAAGTCCTCAAAAGTGAAGTCCGCGTCTTCGTCCAGGGCGTCGTCGCTGTCGCCGTCCAGCTTCGCCAGGATCACGGAATCCAGGTTACAGCCGATCAGAAGGGTCGTCTGCTTGCCGGCGGCGGATTCTTCGTCGTCGTTCTCGACGACCATGTCGAAGTAGACGTCCACGCCGGTTTCCTTCCACTGGCGGATCAGTTCGCGGAACAGGGGCGTCATGTAGTAAAGGGTCATGGAGCCGGTCCCGTTGGCGCCGGTGGTCTTATGGCCCGTCATGCGCTTCCCGATCGCCTTCACTTCGGACTTGCTCTTCTCGACGGTGGCTTCGATGGTCTTCGCGAAGAACAGTTCTTCGTTGTTGCCGTTGATCTTCGCGTAGGCACGGCCGGCCTTGCCGGAAATGGTATCAGGTGCGTTCAAAGTCTTCATTCTGGGTCACTCCTTTCGTCAGTTCACGACGACGGTCATATAAAGCTTTTCCATGCTGTCGTTCGGCTGAAGGGCGCAGTCGACAGCGACGTCGCGCTTCCCGTCGCCCTGCTGAACGGTGATGTCGTCGGACTTGAAGTTGCTGATCGCGTCGATCGACTGATACTGAAGGGCCAGGGACACCAGGTCAGCCTTGAAAAGCTGGCGGCCGGTGTCGCTGTTCGTCACCAGGCCGATATAGGATTCGCCGAAGATACGGGCGACGTCGTTCGCCCAACCGTCCATGACGCGGACGACGCGGTTCGACGTCCAGTCGGAAGACATATTCTGCCCGATGGTGGTCAGGCTGTTGATGTCCGTCAGGACACGGGCCTTTCCGTAGTCGGCATAGAATACGAACTCGCCGGCCTTGATCGCGGCTTCGAACTGGGACTTCGTATATTTGACGTCCACGTCCACGGCGTCGTCGTAGGCGGTGTTCGTCAGGGATTCGTTCACTTCCGCGCCGGCGGAAGCACCAGTTACCCAGGCGACGGCCTGGTCGCCGGTGACGGTGGTCCCGTTGGTCAGGACGACGCCGTTCTTCACGTTGATCAGGCCCATGTTGTCGCCGACGTAGCCATAAAGGACGCCGACGATCTTCTTCCCTTCGTCGTCACGAAGGCGCTTGACGAAGGCCGCATACAGGGACTTGATGTCCTCCACGGTGCCAGGGTAGCCGATCACGTTGAAGGTTTCCACTTCGAAGGCCGTCAGGGCGGCGGTGTGCTTCGAAGCGTTGACCGTGGCGTTCGTGCCGCCGGTCAGCGCGGTCGCGGTTGCGGCCGTCAGGGTGGCGACGGTGCCGAAGGTGACGAAGTCATTCGCGACCAGGGAAGCGGCGCCGCCGGACTTCGCGACGGTCTGGCTGTCCATGACCATATCGTCAAGATAGGTCACGACGTCCGCCTTCGTGGCGTCGTCGACGTTGGTGATCACGGCGACCTTGATCGCGTTGCCGCGGGTGCCGCCATACTTCGCGGTCACGGTCATTCCGCCGACGGTGGCGCTGGCCTTCGTGCCGCCGCCGTTCACGCGGTAGATCAGAAGGGTCTTCGCGCGCTTCATGGCTTCACGGACCAGAAGGATATTCGCGTCGGTGGGATCGTAGCCGAAGACCTTCATGCTGGTCGCGTTGAAGTCCGCGGCGTCCAGCTTGAAGACCTGGCCTTCAGGTCCCCAGTTCAGTTCCAGGGGAAGGGCCGCGACGCCGCGTTCCCCCATTTTGGCGTTGGTCCCCATGCTCACGAAGTTGATGTAAGCACCAGGAAGGACCTTGTTCTGTACGGTGAAAGAACCTCCACCAATAGGCATAGTTACACGCTCCTTTCAAGGAAGTCGGTCACAAGGCGGACCGCTTCTTCCCGTGTGTAGGTCTGGCCGTCCTTCAGGATCGCCGCGACGGCGTCCTGGGGGACGCCCAGGGTTTTAGACTTGACCAGTTGTTCCTTTGTGAAGACCGGCGCTTCCTGGTCGACGGCGACGGTCTTTTTCTTCTGGGCCATTTGTCAGACCTCCGATCTGATCGTGTTGTTCTGATCCAGATAATACATGGACGGGATCACGTCGGGCGTGATCACGAAGTTCAGTCTGGCGTCGAAGCGGAAGGAAAAGAACCGTTCGTCGCCGTCCTGGTTTGCCGCGATGTTCGTCAGCCGAAGCGACCGGAAGACGTCCGTCCCGTCCTCGGTCTTCTCGAAGACGGAAAGGGTTTCGAAGTCGTCCAGCATAGCTTCCAACCAGGTATTGAAGGACAGGTTGTCCCTGTCCGCCTGAAGATAGCAGACTTCGAACCGCGTCGTCCTGACGCGGCGGCGGTCCAGCTTCTGTTCCTGGGTGGTTTCGATCACGCGGACATAGAAGTTCCCGTCAGCTTCGGCCGGAATCCGGTTGACGAAGACGTGACGGACGGGCCACCTGGCGATCAGCTTCTTCGCAATCGCTTCCAGGAAGTCGTTCAAGGTCACGACAGATCACCGTCCTTTACTTTGATTTCCTGGTGGGTGGCATACATCGACGGGTGGCCGATCACTTCGAACGTCACTTCCTGGGTGCTGGAAGGGTCGTCGCGACCGAACCGCTTCACGACGATCGTGTCGCCAGGAAGGACCTTCAGGTCCGGACCGGTGAAAACGACGGCGTCGTGGTCGATGTTCTGTTGTGCGTTTGTCTGCATACTGCTGTTTGTACCTGAATACGACAGCGCGCAAATGATACCAGAATACACCACGTCGGGGACGCTTGCGGACAGGCCGTTCGCGCCCCTTTTTGGTGCTGTCCGGTAGACGGTGGCGGTGTCTTCATAGGTGCTTTCGATTGCGGTGCGCTCCGCCGCGGGGCTTCCGAAGGCCATTCCGTCACCACCTTAACTTCCGGTATTCGTTCAGGACTGTCTTCCAGCCGAAGAAGTCCCCGTTGTCGTTTCCCAGGTTGAAGGTGCCGGCCGATCCGGAAGAACCGGAACCGACCGTGAAGGACGTCTGGACGTCGCCGCGCTTCACGGAAGACACGGCCCCAGGCGCCGCCGCGGTGGTTCCCAGTCCGGCGGCCTTGTAGTAGCTGACGCACATGACAGCCAGGACGTTTTCCAGTTCCAGGGGGAGTTCGTCCCAGTTGATATAGCGAAGGACCAGGGTCTGAACGGTCTGGATCACATATTCCAGAACGTCGTCCTGGTCCTCCGTGGTGATCCCCAGAAGGACCTTGACCTTCTGAAGGACCGTCTGTCCGGACATAAGCGTCCGAAGGACTTCGGCCCTTTCAAGGTCGGTCAGGCCTTCCAGGGAAGCAAGGATTTCTTTCAGCATGATAGACCACCTTTCGGCGGCCCCGTCAGTTCTGCTTCAGGGCTTCGATCAGGTCGATGATCTCCGCCTTCTTCGCGCCGTCAGGGACCGCGATTCCGGCTTCCTGGGCCATTTCCAGAAGTTCGTCCTTCGTGAACTTCGACAGGGGCTTGTCGCCGTCGCCAGGGGCGGCGACAGGCTCTGGATCGTCGAAGGGGATCAGGTCAGGGGACTTCTGGAACTGTTCCAGAACGAAGTCGCTATGGGGTTCCAGGATCGCGCCGGTTCTAATGTGCTTGAACTTCACGTTCTGTTCCTCCTTTCAAACGGGCGTCACGCCGATCAGGCGGAAGTGACGCTGGTGGAGTAGGTGAAGATCAGGTCGGGGGTCAGGGCCTTCGTGCCGTAGTCGAAGAACATGGACACGCCGTAGTCGTTGGACAGGGGGATCTTCTCCGGCTCCTTGTAGGGGTAAATGACCGCCGGCTGTGCAATTGCGCCTTCAATCATGGCGACGCCGTGACAGGTGGTGGTCTTCGTCTTGCTGGTTTCCACGGTTTCGGTCTTCACGGGAAGATTGATGGAGGAATAGACGCGGACGCCGTGGAACATGGCGAAGTCCTCCGCCGCGGTATCGACGTTGGCGTTGTTGGTGTTCTTGTCCAGGTAGTTTCTGGCCTTGCCGTAGGTGACAGGGTCCAGAACCAGGCGGATCAGATTACGGGGAACGCCGCGGACGTAGTCGTTCTTCACGGTTTCCACGCTCTGGATCAGGCCTTCCAGGATTTCTTCGATCGTGGCGCTGGCGTCGGGGGTGTAGGCGGTGCCAGCGTCGAAGGCGGTCTTGAAGAAGGCGGCGTCGAACTCTGCGGCCACGGTGTCGACGTGGTTGTCGGCGCGACGCGCCATGATGTTCGTCACGCCGAAGGTGTCCAGGTCGAACTTCGCGGCTTCCTCGACGATCTCGCGGTGAGTGTCCAGGTTGACAGGGGTCGGGGGAACGGTGATCACGGTTCCCTTGTTCGCGGTGCGCGCGGTGCCGTAGGGCTGGGACGCACTATTCTTGAAGCGCTTGAACTCGACGGAACCGCTGGCGGGGTTGCCGGTGTAGGCCTGGGACTTCAGGCCCTGGGCCAGGGTGTCCTTCTGAATGTTCGCGATCACCAGGCCGGACAGTTCGGCCAGGTCGGCCTTCGTGGAACCGCTCTGGATCAGGCTGATAGCTTTAGTTCTTGCCATTGTGTATCATTCCTTTCGTTTTTGGTGGTGTGGTTTACAGGCAGACGGGGCCGTCTACCTTGCCGGCCGCCGGCGGCGTCTTCGGGCCAGGATCGGCCGGCGTCGCGCCGTGGACGGGTGGGGTCTTTGCGGGGTCTTCCTTGAACAGGTACGCCTTCGACTCCTTGATCGGCTTCAGAAGGCCTTCCAGGTCGGTTTTCAGGCTTCCGTCGTCGCTGACTTCGATCTTGTCCATGTCCAGAAGGCCGATGATGTCGGAAGGGTCATAGACCTTCCCGTTCAAGGCCATCTGAAGGGCGGATCGCTTGCTGATCTTCGCAAGTTCGGCGGCGTGGGTCGTCTGAAGGGTGTCGAACTTCTCCTTCGCGACCTTGACGTCGTCCGCGATCTTCGCCGGATCGCCGGAACCGCCGACAGCCTTCAGGGCTTCCGCGGCCGCCTTCAGGGCGTTTTCCGCACTGGCCTTCCCGCTGTTGGCGCCGTTGTACTTTTCGGCCGGAACGAAGGTCCCGTCGTTCCCGATCACCAGGTCGACGTCCTTTCCGTCCTTGCCCTTGCCCTTCAGCGCCGCTTCGACCTGTTTCGCCAGGTCTTCGCCCAGAAGATTTCTGATTCCTTCAATGATCATAGGTGTTCCTTTCTCCGCTGTTTATATGGCGGCTTCCACGCCCTTCGCGGTCCCGCCTGGTCGCCGGACGGGTGCGGCTTGTATTATGAAAAAGGCGCCGCCCGAAGGCGACGCCTGTTCCACCTGGAAAAGGGTATAAGAAAACGCCGGCCGGTCGGCCGACGTTTACTTCTTCTTCAGTTGTGACGGAAGGAAGTCCTTGAACAGGGCGTCTTCGATCGTGTCCCCGTTTTCGTCGAAGAACTCGACGGTGTAGGCTTCCCCGTTGCCCTGGATATAGACGACGGTCCCTTCCGTGCCGGCCTTGACGCCGGTGTCAGGGTCGTCTTCCAGAAGGACGACGGTGTCATATAATTCAAACATAGGCTGTCACTTCTTCCTTTCCGGCGTTGCCGTGATGAAATGCGGGTCCTTCCCGCCGGTGTCGATCTGCCAGACGGTGTTCAGACGAAGGAAGCGGTCCTTCCGGCCGTACAGGATCACGGGGACGGTGTACCGTTCGCCGAACTGCGTGGACACGGTCTTCGTCACAGGGGACTTCTGGACCTCCGTCAGAAGTTTCTTCTGGAAGGTTTCCCAGTTTTCCACATTGTAGCCCAGGACCTGGTTGATCACATGGGCCTTTTCCTTCCCGCGGGGGTGTTCGTGGTTCAGAAGATAGCCCTGAAGTTTGTCCTGGGGCGCCGACGCGGACGCCACTTCGGGAAGGGTGCCACGGCTGGCGGTGCTGTTGTAAAGGCGGACCTTCGCCTTCATCTGGCGCCATTTCTCCGGATTCGTGTATTTCACGTTCTGGAAGGCGTCCAGGGTGGGCGGGACTTCGCCGTCCGGAAGGACGCCCAGGAAGGCGTCGAATTGCTCCTGGTCTGCCTTGATATTATACGCCTTCTTCCGTTCGACTTCAACCGAACCTTGACCGTTCGCGGCCGTCTGCCGGCTGTACCACTCCTGATAGGTGGTCCGCTTCGGCATAGGCTCCCCGCTGTTCAGCCAGTCCAGGGCCTCTTCGGGGTCATATTCGACCGTCGTACAGCGACAGTTCGGGTGAATGGGTGGGTAGTTGACGCCAGGTTCCGCGTCGTCGACCTTGAAACGGCGGCCGTCCAGGGCGCCGCAAGTGTCACAGGTGCGTTCGTTGACCGCGGCCATATATTCATATTCCGCGACGCCGGCTTCCTTGTAGGCCCTTCTGTCGGCTTCTGCGTGGATATGGGCGGTTTCGGTGCGGATCAGGCGTTCGGCGTTCTTGTAGGACTGGCCCATTCGGGAGGAAAGGGCGGACGCCATGACGCCCACGCTTTTTCCCTGAATCAGGCCCTGGGTGATGATCTCCCTGGTGTTGAAGACCAGGGCCTGTTTCGACTGCCACAGGCGATCGGAGAACATGGCGCCGGACCAGGGATAGGACACGGCGTCTTCGACGGCGGAAGCGTCGATCTTCGCGATCTCATTGTAGAAGCCGGCGCGGCTTTGGAGGTCATAGGACTTCTTGTAGTAGCCTTCGACGAAGCCGTCGCCCAGTTCTTCCTTCATCTGCTCGACGCCGCGTTTCCACAGGTCGTTCAGGATCAGGTCGATTTGACCTTGAAGGGCTTCCAGGCGGGAAATGGAACTGTTCGCCGACAGGGCGTCCAGTTGCGCCTTCAGGACCGCCTTCACGCTGGGATCGGTGGTGGCTTCGATGGTGGCGACATAGTCGCCCAGGGTGGCCTTCCACTCCTGGAACTCCTTCCTGGAAAGAAGGCGGACCGCCTGGTCGTAGGTCAGGCCGTACTTGCCGGCGTACTTCGAATAGAAGCTGTCGATCTGCCTTCGGATCGACTTCGCCGCGGCTTCGTACTCCCTGAACATTTTCCCCGACAGGTTCGCGCCGCGAAGATAGGCTTCATTCTCGCGCGTCAGGGCGCGTTCGGCCCAGTAGTCACGGTTATTCGTTGCCATCGGCTCCACCGCCATTCACGGGGTCGCCCTGGCCGTTCTGGCCCTTTCCGGCGCCCAGGGCGTCGCCGAACAGGCCTTCGCCGTATTCCTCCATAGCGGCCTTCTTCTCCGCGTCGATCCGCTCCATTTCTTCGTCGGCGTCCGTCACCCAGGGGTGGTTCTGAAGGATCGTCCGCTTCGACAGAAGGCTTTCGCTTGCGACGGCGTTCTGGATCACGTCGGTTTCGTTGACGGGAAGGTCCATGTTGAAGACGATGTCGAAGGTTTCCTTCGAAAAGTCGCCCTTGCCGGCGATCTGAAGGTAAACGTCGATAAACAGTTTCAGGCGCTGGAAGGTGTCCTTCAGTTCGGTCGCCAGGGAATCGCAGTCGGACGACAGGTCCATATAGCGGAAGTTGATCGCCGTTCCGGACGCGTTCCCCAGGTCAGGGTCCTTCGTGTCGACGGCCGCGGCGAAGTCGTAGACGTCGCGGCGCTGTTTATCCAGGAAGGCCATGACGGCGTCGATATTAAGATCGGCCTGAAGTTTGTCCACACCGCCGTCGGTGGTGACTTTGATCGCCATGTGTTCCTTCAGGTCCTTGATGAACTCGCCCAGGTCCTGGCCGCCGTAGTTCTTCAGGATATAGATAAACTTCGCCACGTCGCGGAGAACGTCGGCGGTCACGGACGTCTGCCAGTTGATGTCGTCGATCAGGTCCTTGATGAAGTAGCAAAGGGGAAGTTCCTCTTCGTTGTACTTCAGCCAGACGATCGGGACGGTGTCCCAGTTGTAGGCCTTGTTGCCGACGGTGAAATGGGGTTCGGTGTAGTCGTTGGCTTCGTCACCGTGTTCGGTGTCGACGATAAAGTCGCCGGCGATGGTGCCGGCGAAGGCGTCGGTTTTGAAATACTTGACGCCGCCGGTCCACCACAGTTCGGCGTGGGTAATCGTGTGCTTCCTGGTGCCGATGTAGATCACCTGGTCATAGAAGCGAATGAAGGCGTCCAGCTTCGTTCGCTCCGCGTCGCGCCAGATCGGGACCAGTTCCGCGGACGGGATTCGCATGAAGGCCAGTTTCCCGTCGTCGAAGTAGGGCTGAAGCCATGCAATACCGGACTTCACGGCGCCCTTCCCCAGGGATTTGATCTTCCGGCGGAAGGTCTGGTCGAAGACGTCGTTCAGGGCGTCGCCGTAGGAACTGTTCTTCGTGTCCACGGTGAAGGGCTTTCCCAGAAGGTAGTTCGCCTTCTGGTCGACCAGCTTCTTCAGAATCGGGTGTTCGATCCTGGTATTCGACCGGTTCGCGACGTCGTTCGTCTTCCGCTGGACGTCGGTCCGGTTTCTATAATAGGCTTCGGCCTGGATCATGTTCGCGTACTGCTCGGACGCCTTGAACTCCCTGATCTCTTCGGTCACGATCTGGGCCAGGGTCATTGTCGCGTGGTCCGGATCGGAAATGATCATATTGATCCGGTCCATGACGGAATATTCGGCCATGTGGTGTCACTCCCTTATTTCAAAACTTCAATAGCAGAACCGCGGCGGAGTCGTTCGACGGAATAGCGAAGGGCCGCCATAGCGTCGTCCATGAACTCCACGGGTTCGTCGATATAAAGGCCCGTGGTCGGGTCCTTTTTCCACTTCCATTGTTGAACTTCCTTCAGGACGTTCACACAGGAAGGGTGAATGTGGATTTTCCGGCCCTTCAGCCAGTCGATTTGTGCCTTCACGCTTCCAGGCTCTTTCTTCACGGGGTAGGCACGGAAGCCGGCCTTCTGCCAAGTCTTGATCCGGTCCGGCTCCGCAGAATCACAGAACATTTCCACACGCCGGTCGACCTTCGCCTGATTTGCAAGGCCGATGATCTCTTCGGTGTCCTTCTCGAAGACATAGATTTCGGAACAGATATAGACTTCTCCGTCCTTCCAGCCGACGCCCAGAATCGCGTTCGCGTGGTTATAGCCGAAGTCCTGGCCGTAGTAGAAGGCGTCGAAGGCGTCCCTGTTGACCTTGAAGTCGTGGACTTCGAAGTTCGTCAGGATCAGGCCGCCCAGTTCGCCCCATTCGCCCAGGCCGTAGACGCGATAGCCTTCGGGGTCTTCTTCCTTGCGGCGCTCCATACGGCGATAATAGGCGGGGTCTATGAACCGGTTCGTCTTATAGGTGGAATGATGGGCCAGGACGTCCGGATCGGCCTTGTCGAAGTATCTGGCCTTGATCCAATGCGTCGCGCTGACGGGGTTGAAGGTCATTGTGATCTGGTAATACAGGTTCGGATTCATGCCGTCCAGCTTGCCGCGAAGACGGTCGTCCAGAATGTCGACGTCTTCGGAAAGAAGTTCCGTCGCTTCCTCGCACCATATCCAGACCAGTTTTCCGTTTTTGAAGGTGATGGACTTCACCTTCTCCCGCTGGCGCTGGTCCTTCACGCCGCGGAATATGATCCGGTTCCCCGTGATCTTACATTCCAGGGCCAGGGGGTTCAGGTTGACCTTCCAGAAGCGTTCGGCGTAGGGGCCGAACATTCGGTAGATCGCGGCCTGAAGTTCCGCGAAGGTGGAATCGCGGTTCGTTTCCTCAATCTTCCGGACGACCAGAAGGTTCGCGCCGGTGTAGGCGGGGTCGGATAGCTTCGCTATGTAGTCCTGGGCGATGTTCACGGACTTTCCGGAACCGGCCGATCCCTTCAGAATACGATAGCGGCCGCGCCACTCATTGACAGGGCGGAAGACTGGGTTGAACTGGGCGGACGCCTTGAACTCAATCTTCGCCGCCGTAGTCATAGTTGATCACCACCGTCACAGGTGCGTTCCCTTCGGGATTATCCTTGAACATTCCCAGGTGACGACCACACAGTTCCAGGGCCTTCAGCTTGTCAGCCATCTTCACTTCGCGTTCGATTGCCTGTTCAATGACAGGTTCGCCGTCTTCATCGAAGTCCTTGTGTGGGACATACTTCACCTTGACGCCGGCGATCACCGCCAGGTCGTCGTCGGTGGCCGTGTCCAGGATTTCAGCCGTGTTCAGGTCGATCACGTCCTTCGGGTTCAGGAAGGCGATCCTTCCCAGTTCGCGAAGGACGCGGTCGGCATTGATCCCCGTCCGCTTCGACCTTTCTGCCATCGCCTGATCGATGCGCGCGCGAATTTCAGGTTTCTTCAGCAATTCAGAACCAATACTTCCCGCGGCATTCGGAGAATATCCGGCGCGGATCGCGGCCTGGGTCGCGTTCAGGTCGATCAGATATTCTTCACAGAAGACTTCATTCTTCTTCGTGATCTTCGCCATGATTCACACCGTCCTTTCTTCGTGGTCCTCTGAAAGCGGGTACAAAAAAGACGCCCCCGAAAGGACGTCTTTCTGTACCCTATTCAAAAGGAGGGGGAACACGCTGTTCCCGACTATAATTCTACCACATGGTTTTCCAGATTGAAAGTCTCATGTGTATTCACCTGTATTCATCTTTCAGCGGAAGGAATCGGATTTATACATGGCGGCGAATAGGGAATCCAGGGCCGTTTTCCTCTGGCGGTAGATCGTGGCCTTCGCCATGTGGAGGAAGCCGGCCGCTTCTTTGTAGGATCGGAAGGGGTAATACAGGGCCAGAAGGACGCACTTCGATTGACTGTCCATTCCCAGGATCGCAGACAGGACGTCTTCGATCTGTTGTGCCTGACGTTCCAGGGCGCCGATCCGTCTGGCGGCGGTGTTCCGGCGCTTCTCTGCCCGTGTGACCATGTTCACCATTCGGGCGTCTGGGTCTGGGGAAGACTGGACGCGGACGCCGGCGTCTGAAAGCTGTCCGGAAGGGAAGGCGGATTCCATGATTTCCTTCAGGTCTTCCGCCAGGGCGGCGCGTTCCGCGGCGATCTGCGATTCAATGACGCGCTCTTCCTGGTCGTGGTTCCGAAGGACGTCCATGACGCGGAAGCGTACCCAGGCTTTCCGCTTCTCTTCCTTTTCAATCTGGTCCATGTGGTTCACCGCCTTTCCTCTGGGTGTGTTCAGAACGGAAGTTCTCCGTCTTCGTCTTCAATCTCCGTGAACTGCTGGCTTCCGCCGGCGGCCATCTGGTCGGCGGCGTAGGAACCGGCGCCCTGGTCCTTGCCGTCTGCGAACTCCACGGAATCGGCGATCACCTCAACCGACTTCCGGTCGTTCCCGTCCTTGTCCTTCCACTTCCGGACCTGGATCGAACCGGTCAGGGCGACACGCTTCCCCTTGCGGAAATACTTGTCGACGAACTCCGCTGTGGACCTCCACGCCACGCAGTCAATGAAGTCCACGGCGTCGCGCTGGAAGCGGCGGTCGACGGCCAGGGCGAAGGACACGACGGGCGTCCCCTTCTCTGTGCGCCTTAATTCCGGTTCACGGGCCATTCGGCCGATCAGTTGAACTTGATTCATGGTGTCGCCGCCTTTCAGAATCGCTTCCCGTGCTTATAGGGGCGGCCGGCGTTGTAGGCCATCTTCTCCGCGATCACGGCATCCAGGTCAATTCCCAGGTGGCCGCACAGGTCCGCGATCCGGATCACGGCGTCGGCCAGTTCCACGGCCACACCTTCGGGTTTTACACAACATTTCGTCGGCGCGGTGGCGACATACCCTCCGCCGCTGTAATAAATCATAGGAACGGGGTCCCCAGGTCTGATTCGGTTTCCGGCGCGTTCCTCTTCCAGGGCTTCGGAAAGTTCGCTATGGATCAGCGCGATCGCCGTCCCGAAGGGAAGGGGCGGGTCCCAGAAGCCGTGTTTGACGGCGTTGTCGTGTGCCTTCTGAACGATGTCTTTGATCTCCATGTCTGTTCTGTTTCCTTTCTGCACGATAGCAAGTCGGACTTCGTCCGCTTGCCCGTGCTATCATTTGATTTCAGCTTCTTTCAGTCGTTCACTATGTAGAACCGGACGTTCTGGCGGCCGAACTGAAGGGCGTCGTCGTGGCTCTCGAAGTAGACGTCGATCTTCTGTCCCTGGATCGCTCCGCCGCGGTCCTGAACGACCATTTCGCCCAGGCCTTCCACGAACAGGACGGTCCCTGGCGGGTAGATCGACCAGTCGGCGGCGATCGTCACGCCCTGGACAGCTTCGGCGCCGCTGGCGGTGTAGACGATCCCGTCCGGCCGGTTCAGCGCCCAGGAACCACAGCACCGTTCACATGGACAGTACGCGGTCGCCACGGCTTCGATCCATTCCGGTTCCGGCTCCGGAACTGTTTCCGTTTCGGAAAGGGTTCCAGAAGGCCCCCGGAAGGCCGCTGACGGCGTTTCCTGGGCGGGTGGTCCGTTTACACTTCCGGTGTCTTCGGAACACGCACCGGCGAAGGACGTCAGCACCAGGGCCGTTCCCGCGATGATGGACAGGACGCCGGTCAGAAAACGCTTCATCATGTGGGTTCACCTTCTTTCTGTTCTTCCTCTTCAGGTTCGGGGATCGGCCGAAAGCAATCGCACCGGACGACGCGGTCGTCGTCGGCGTGGATCGGGTTCGGCCGTCCCTGGTCGAATGCTTCCACACACGCCACGCAGTAGTCGCCCAGGCGGCCGCGCGCGGGGTCGTCGATGAACTGGATATTGTCGCACTTCCGACAGTTGAAGTCGTAGCGCCACTTCGGCAAGTTCTTACGCCTTCTTCCAATCATGGCTTTGTTTCCTTTCTAACCGTCATAACACCCACACGGGGCGCCGCAGATACAGCCGCCGGACGTTTCAATAAAGTCGAAAAGGCTGATCTGGGCGGCGTCAAGCGCCTTTTCCTCTTCGTAGGCGTCGATCAGGCTTTTCCAGGACCATTTCCGCCCAAGGCCTTTGACGCTGGTCAGCGTGTCGGCGGCCCCTCGTTCAATCGCCAGGGCGCGGTCAAACAGGTCGCGTTCGTTTTCGTAAAGGTCGATGATCTCCGCCTTCTTCATGGAAGGGCAGAAGAAACACGAACTTTTCCCAGGCTTCGGAAGGCCGGCGCGCTCGATCACGCGGGCGCACTCTTCACGGGTCCAGCCCCAGGAATACAGGGGATAGTGGTTCTTGTACTTCGGGTTCGCTTCGTCCACTGGCGCGGCGTGTTGAATCCGTCGGGTTTCTCCGGCGTCGTAGCCGATATACTTGTCCACCTTTCCGCCGGCCTTCCAGATCGCCTTGCACCGTTCATCATGGTTGCAGAACTTTTCCTGGGTCCCGATTTTGTGTTTCAGGGAACATTTCTTGAAGCCATAGGCGATCGACGGAAGGGTTCCGGATTTAAGACATTCCTGTTCCAGGGTCAGGCGTTCGCCGTCCTTCGTGTGGTACTGGACGAAGGTGACTTCAGGAAGGCTGCGCGCGGTCAACCATGCGTCGAACTTCTCTATGAAGTCGTATGTATGCCGGCGTTCTCCGCCGGTGTCGGCGAAAAGGATCAGGTCGATCGGGATTTCCCGAAGGTACATTCCTATGATCATGGCGGCGCTGTTCGTGCCGCCGCCGAAGGAAACGACGTTCACTTGAAGTCACCACCATTCAGGGCCGCTTCGGCGACTTCCTTCGTCAGGAAGACCGTCTTCCCGATGTCGTGTTCGGTGAACTGCTCTGACGACCAGGCCGTCGTTCCCAGGCGTCCACGAAGGACGCTGAAGGACGTCAGGCCGTCCGCTCCCGCTCCGACGAACATGACGGTCGCCGACACGACGCGGCGGCGCCGGATCAGCCAGACAGTCCCGTTCGGCTTCACAGGGAGGATCACACCGCCGGCGTCACGGAAGTCGGCCAGAAGGTCCAGGACCAGGGCGTCCATGACGCCCTTCCCGATCTCGTATGTGTGCCGGTGTTCGTTGGCGTGGAACGCGATCCGGTCCTTCAGCCGCTGGGCCAGGTCTGCGTTCTTGCCGAAAATGCCTTCATTCATTGATTGCACCGCCTTCCAGATATTTTTTCACCGTTTCGACCTGGTCCGCGATATTCCGAACGGTGTTCAGGATTTTCGGCGTTACGCCGCCGGTTTTTATCTGCTCGATCGCCTTCACGGCCTGACTACTGGCCGCCCACGAACACGGGCTGACGCCCAGGGCGCGGTATATGGCACCAAGTTCATTTTCGGCGGCCTTCTGGTCGTCCAGACAGGTTTTCAGCCGTAGGTTTTCCATGCGAAGGTCTTCGATTTCCTTCCCGATCTTCCGCCGCGCGCGCCGGCCGACTGTCCGAAGGTCTTCCTTGTCTTCAAGATACCGTTTGAAAAACTCCACGTTCTCCGACGGAAGAAGGCGTTCGCCCCTGGGAAGGTTCTTATCCTTCAAGAAGTACGGCCCAATATAAGTGAACATTAGATACTTGAACATTTCGACCGGCGGTTCGATGTCGCGCCAGGGGGCCTTCCGTACTGTCCGAAGGTTGCCGGACTGCGTCACCGTCACCAGGCCGCAACACTCCGGAACCTCCGAAGGATCACAGACGCCAGGGGAGACGGCGAAGTAAAGCTGGTTGCACATGGGAAGGTAGGCGCGCCACTTTTCGTCCCGAAGGAAGTCCGATCTGGCGACCTTCACTTCGTAGCCGATGATCGCGAAGTTCGTCCAGGAAAGCTTGACCGCCAGGGCGTCGATCCGGCTGTGGTGGTTCACAATCTGCGTCGGGCCGTCCTTGACCTCTGTGAAGAACATATCCGACGCGTGTCGGTGCGCGATCGCGCGTTTGACGTCGTCAGCGCGCCACTTTTTGTCCTCGCTCATGCTGTCGCCCTCCTTCCGTCATACCTGGCCGCCAGGGCCATTTCGCGGATCACGTCGGGGATCAGAAGTTCCAGGTATTCGTCGCCGCGGTCCAGGCCCAGGGCTTCGTTCTGGAAGACCATCTTCCGTCTGGCGTATGCTTCCGCTTCGTCGAAGATCGCCTTCGGCACCTTCGCGCCCAGGGACCGGTCGACGGCCGCCCGAAGGCGCCGCCGACTGATCCACTGGCGGATCGTCACATGGTCATTCATGGCCTTCCACCGCTTCGCCGCCGTCGGATTCCAGAATGATTCCAGATTCCACGAAGAAAGCCGGCCGGACGCCGTAGGTGCCGTGGTACGCGAGGTTGTTGCCCAGACTGCCGTCCGCGTTGACAACGCGCGCGTTGTACGCGTCGCCGGCGTACGGGGTGACAAGCCACCACCAGTCGTCCAGGGCCAGAAGGGCCTTGTACTTCGGGAACAGGGCTTCGGGAAGAAGGCTGATCTTTGCCTTCATGTTGCCGTAGCCGAAGCCGCCGCGATGGTCAGCCAGGGACCAGGCCGCTTCCACGATGTTCGCGGAACGGATCGGGCCGCCAGCGGCGTCGAAGGCCGCCAGGAAGGGGCCGTTCAGTTCGTCCTTCAGGTAGGACAGACTGAAGTCGTTCGGGTAAGGGGTAGGGGCTTCCTCCGGACGGGTCTTCATGGGTTCCAGGGAGAAGGGGCGCCACGCGACCGCCTTGTCGGCGATCAGAAGGGTCGTCCCGTTGGTCATGTGATCCAGGACGCGGACGTCGATCGGGCCGGCGTCAAAGACGGTCCCAGGGGCCAGGTCCTTCAAAGTCTTAATATTTGCCATGTCGTTTTCCTCCTTCGAATATCTCGATAGTCACTTCCACGCGGGGGTTCTTCGGGTCAACAGCGAAGTCGTCCGTGAAGCCCTCAATCTGGTTCCAGCCGTCGTTCACCAGGACGCCGGCATGGACCAGGCTGTCCTGAATGAACTTCTTCGCGAAGGCGATGTTGTCCTTGTCGCGGCGGCGGTTCGGCTCGATCCAGCGGTAATGAATGATCACCGGCCGGTCGAAGCGGACGCCGCGAAGCTGTGTCTTCACCATGAAGCCGATCACGTTTTCGGCCTGTTTCTTCATGGCGGCGGCCTTGTACTTGCCCTTGACGGCGCGTTCCGCGTCTATGTACTCATTCAGGCCAGGTAAAAGGCCAGGGATCGTCACTTTCCAGGTTTCCACTTGCGGCCCTCCTTCACATTCCCAGGATTTCCTTCGCCCTGTCGCGGCGCGCGGCCGCGTTGACGGTCCTTCTGGATTCTCCGGCCAGTTTCAACTTGATCGGACACATTTCCAGGACGCGGTCATAGATTCGGGCGTAGCCCATAGACGACGGGTTTCGAAGATCGTCCAGGGACAGGTTCGTCGTCACGATCAGGGGCTTCCCCGAACGGGACCTGGCGTCGACGACGTTGTAAATCTGCTCGACGGAATAGGACGTGTCCCGCTCGACGCCCAGGTCGTCGATCACAAGGCAGTCATAACGGTTCAGCTTGTCCAGGAAGCTTTGCTTGTCCTCTCCGAAGCCCTGAAGGCGGTTCATAATGCGGGGGAAGTTCGTCACGCTGGCCTTCACACAGCGGTCGATCAGGGCGTTCGCGATACAACAGGCCAGGAAGGACTTTCCGGTCCCGACGCCGCCATAGAACAGGATTCCGATATTGTCGGCCTTCATTTCGTCCCAGTGGTCGACGTACTTCCGGCACACGTCCGACACGGCGGGGTTCCGGTTGTCGTCCTGGGCGAAGGTGTTGACCAGATAGGACGGGTCTGTGATCCCGTCGCGGCGAAGCCGTTCGCAGTCCTGGCGGAACTTGATTCGTTCTTCTTCCTTGCGCTGGGCTTCCTGGCGCTCTTCCTCGCACTTGCACATGACCGGCACCGTGACCACCTTCGGCGGGTCGGTGTCCAGTTCCAGGCGGTGTTCCTTCCTGGTCCGGCACCGGCCGCAGTACAGAAGGCCGTCTTCTCCGCGGTAGTCGCCGGCGCGCTCATGGCCGCGTCTGGCGTTCTGGGCGATGGATTCCAGAACGTCGGTGAAGTCATTCATGGTCGCCACCGCCCAGGAAGTCGTCGTCGCCGTAGTCCTTCGCCGCCGGTGGAACGGCGGCCGGTTTACTCACGCTGTCGGATTCGTTCCACCGTTCGCCGCGAAGGAAGGTCGCGGGGTAGGGAATGAAGCGACCATCGTCCTTCGTCCACTGTTCGGACCGCTTCCAGCGTTCCACGCCGGCCACGATCCGGTCGACCATGGTGTCGTCAGGATTGATCTTCTTCCAGACGGCCACGGCGTCCTTCTTCCCGACGCGTCGGGGATAGGAAGCCCAGAACCGGTCAAAACCGTTCGCCGCCCCGCGCCCCGTTTGGGCGCGCTTCTCGTTTTCGTTATCGTTTCCGTTTTCGTTCTCGTTTACGTTTACGGGGACATTTGCAAGCATTTGATTTCCGTTCGCTTGCTTGCATTTGCTATCAAACGAAGACGGTTCAGGGTATTTGCTGGACTTCGCCCTGGTCTGCTGACATTTGCCCCAGTTCAGAAGTTTCAGGTACTTCTTCCCGTCTTCGGGGGCCGTGTAGGTCCCCACCATGTCTTCCCGAACCAGTTCGTTCAGCCAGGACCGGATTTTCTGTTCGGAAGGGGGCTTCTGGGGGAAGCACAGGGAAGCCAGAATACGGGGGTCGCCATAGTACAGGCCGAAGTCGTCGGCCTTCACGACCAGGCGCCAGAAGAACCGTTCGGCTTCGGCGCTGATCGCGGTCAAAGACTCGCTGATGATGATCGTTTCCTTAATGATACGGCTGGGCATTGTCTACACCACCTTTCACGCGTTGCGCTGGCACTTGCGGCACAGTTCGCGGCCGTACTTCCGAAGGGAATAGTCGCGTTCGGCGTCGCTGATCGGGCCGCCGCACGCGGGGCAGACAGCACCGCCGGCGGGGATAGCGGGAGAAGGGGCGCCCTGGGGCGCTCTCTGGGCCGCCTGGGACGTCTGCGCCGCGGGGGGCGGGGTCTGTGCCTGTCGGCCGCTCTGTGCGCCCTGGCGGCTTCCCTGGCCGCCCTGGTTGACCTTCTTCTGGACACCGCCTTCGCACAGGAAACGGACGTTCCCGAAGCGGTCGACGATCGTCAGGTCCACGATCTCGCGGCGGTCGTTGTAGCCGATCTTCGTGACGGAGAACTTGACATTCGGATAGGTGCGGTAGACGTCGCGGCCCTGGACCTTCTCGACCTTCCATTCACCGTCGTTCAGTTCGACATAGGTGAAAGGGGCGGAATACAGTTCGCGGCCGATCCCGACGTTGAAGCCGGCACGTTTGAAGGCGTCGGACGCCTGTCCCTTTTCCTTTTCCGTGTTGCTCTCGACGCCGACGTCCTGTTTCTTCACCCAGGCCGCCTTTTCGTCGTCCCAGATTTCGATCGTACAGAACAGGTTCCCGTTGATCAGTTCGTGGGTTCTCTGCCAGTTACCAGGCCCGAAGACCTGGTCCAGGATTCGCATATCGACACGGGCGTCCTTGTAGAGAAGAAGGACCGCGCCGACCGTGCCGTTCTTCGCCTTGCTGACGGACTGGACGCGACAGTCGATGTCTTCAGCCGTCAGAAGGGGAATGTTGAAGTCCTTCACGCTGATTCCTCCTTACTTGATCTGAAGGTTCTGATTCTCGACCAGGACAGCGCCGGCGACGGACTGTCCGGCCTGGATCGCCTTCTTGATTGCCGTTTTGTCCGGCTTCGTGGTGACGGTGGTCGTCACGAAGTCAGGGGGAAGGGCGCCTTCGTCGTCGATCTGAACCTGGGTGGATTTGCGGAAGCCGATCTTCGTCCTGGCCGTTTCGACCTTGTCGCGACCGACGGACAGCATGGAGGACGCCAGAAGGTCCTTCAGGCGCTCGACGCGCTTTTCGGCGGTCTTGCGGCGCTCCGCCAGGGCGGCTTCCTCCGCCTTCACGTTGCCGACGAAGGCGGTCAGGTTCTTGATGTAAAGGGCGGTCGCTTCGGCCTTTTCGTCGAAGGCGGCGGAAAGGGCGTCAAGCTGGTCAGCGTTCAGCAGTTCGCCGGTGTCGGGGTCGACCTCCATCGCGTCCAGGGCGGCCAGGAAGTCGGCGCTGATCTCGTACAGGGTGTTCGTCATTTCGCGGTGCCCCCTTCCGTCTTCAGGCTCCCAGTCAGAAGGGCCAGGGCGTCGGCGATCACCTGGTTGACGTCTTCGGCGGTGACGGTGCCGGTGGAATGTGCGGGCATGGGGGTGGTCAGAACGGACACCGCGGCGGCGATCTTCGCTTCAGCGGCTTCGGCGCGGCCCTTCTGGGCCTGGTACTGGGTGAACCAGGTCTGGGACTGGCGGCGCTCGAAGTCGACGTCTTCACGGGCTTCCTTATTCTCGACCAGGGTATTCAGCAGAAACGCCTTCACGGCGTCCGTATCATAAAAATTCAATTTAGGCATTGAAAACCGTTCCTTTCCGTGATATGATTCACTTAACCTTTTTGGAATGGGCCGTTTCGGTTGTTGTGGTGACGACGAAACGGTCCTTTTCTGTTTCTTCGATCGTGATCTTCTTTTCGCCCAGAAGGACCAGGGCCTTCACGGCCTGTCCGACCTGAACGGGCGACAGGGTCGCCGTGTACTTCATCTTCTCCGTTCCCTCCTTCCTTCGGTGGTGTCGAAGGCTCCGGCGACGGTCAGAAGGCCGGCCCAGATCAGAAGGAAGCCGAACATTCGGATCGCGCCAGGGAGAAGGGGGACCAGGTCCTGTTCGACGGCTCCGACGCTTCCCAGAAGCGCCAGGAAGGCCACCAGGGAAAGAAGACTGGCCGCGTTGCGGATTCTCCGGCGCGTTCGCCGTTGCCTTGCTCTGGGGGTCATTCTGCCGGTCCTCCTTTCCTCCGGCCGCGTCGGCGAAGGCTTTCCTGGGCGCGCTTCTGGGCCAGGTCTGCGTCGTAGGACGGCCGGAAGTTCTTGTCCAGCTTGTCCCCTTCGCGGCCGCGCTTCAGTTCGGCGTAGATGGTGCGGGGTGCGACGCCGATTTCCTTCGCGATCTGTCCGGCCTTCGCGCCGGCGGCGTAAAGGGCCGCGATCGCCTTTCGGTCCGGATATTCGATCGTTTTGTAACATTCAGCCACGTTTTCACCGTCCTTTCTCTGGGAGAAAATAAAAAAAGTGTAACTGCAAAAAGCCTGTCGACTTAATGCAATTACACTATACACGGGGGCTCGCTCACAAAAAATAAAAAAGTTATTGACAACTCTCCTTTTGGCTGGTATAATAATATGCGTCGTCAGGAATGACACGCCAGCTATGGGGGATTAGCTCAGCTGGGAGAGCGCTTGCATGGCATGCAAGA
>ERZ773193.607-NODE-607-length-54472-cov-14.830127_pt1 | contig 54472 bp, 44 predicted proteins | sample MGYA00511110_ERZ773193 | MGnify/ENA primary metagenome ERZ773193 (study PRJEB29015, sample SAMEA2737784) | human gut metagenome | biome: human gut; feature: human-associated habitat; material: faeces | place: China | collected 2012 ... | reverse complement strand
TGCTGCGAAGCTGAAAGACTAATTACGGTTAGTTTTACTTGATATTTGAGAGTGCTCTGCCTTTTGGCGGGGCATTTTTTTTATAATTATGTATTGGGTGAAATTTCTTCCTTTTCTTTTTTACGGATGTTTCTGGGAGAGTCGCCAAAGGACTTCTTACAGAAGTTGGAAAAATGTGAGAGAGATTCAAATCCATGTCCAAAGCAGATTTCGGAGATGGAAGCATCTGTATAGCGCAATTGGTAAAGGATACTTTCTTTGCGCTGTTTCATCATCCATTCATAGGCCGGTTCGTTGAAGATGGCTTTGAAAATGCGGCGGAAGGTGGTGACGCTGTAGCCGCCCAGTTGTGCGAACTCCTCTACGGACTTTATTTGTTTGTGGTGCTTTAATATGAAATATTCAAAACTGCTGGTGTATTGGGATAGGCTGTGTACAACAGGAGATAGCTCATAGTCTGTGTAATAGTGCGCCAACAGATAATAAAGTTCTTTACGCTTGAATTCGAGCAGCTCTTTACAAATTTTGTCTGCATTCAGATAGGAAGCAACCCCTTCAAGGAAAAGCTTTATTTCGGGCTTTATTTTCAGTGGCTCGGAGATGAGTGGCGGAGGCACGTTTTTCAATATATAGGTATAGCGGTCATAGCAGAAGGCTTTAGGGTCATCAAATGTGTACAGAATACCTTCCGAGTCTGTCATGGCCAGTATTTCCACTTTTGATGCGATAGCTTGCAGCACAAATTCTCCGGAATTAATGATGGTTCCGGCATATTCTTCACTATTGATTAATATTTGACCTTTGAGTAAGAAAAATAAAATATTGGTTTCACACTTATGTGGGGGTAAGTGGAAACCTTTTTTGTTATGTGTGTAATGGATGCTGTTCTCCACTGCTTTAGGGCATTGGGTACAATCCATCCTTTCATTACAGGGCAGACCAGACATATATAGATGTTAGAAACGCTTGTGTTCTTTTGGTTGATTTGACAAATGTAGGTCAAATATGGATAATTTGCAATAAGTTTCAGGAAAAAGACCGAAGAATCCTGTTTCCACTTGTTTGTCTTCTGCCGTTACGGAAAACGATAGCCTGTGGGCGTGAGCATAGAGGGCTAAATTTGTGTGGCCAAACAAAAAGAAGTTGCAATTGTTGGGAAAGTAGCAGAAAGAAAGTATCTTTGTGTGTATCCATGGGGAGGTATACCGGCTAAAACAGCATAGATTATGGAATTTGTAGTATCATCCTCCAATTTCTCCGGTATCATTGGCGAGCTGCATAACTATCGCATATACTTTTTGAGGACGGTTGATTGACAACAGGTAAAAATGCTCCGCAAATGAAATCGCAAATCATGGTGGGGATGATACGGTGTTTCATTGCGGAGCAGGAAATTGCTATGTTCTTATCAGGAGATTATAATTTCATTGATTTATAAGCTTGCTGAGGGATCTTATGATGCAGGGTTTTTAGGAGTTTGCTCGTTATCAGTAGCATCCCAATTTTCATCATATGTTGTATTTACACTCATTTCTTCTGCACCAACCGGTAAAGTTAGTATATAACGGATACTTTGTCCGTTGGTCCATTCTCCGGTTAAGGATACTTCTTTTGAGTCATTAAAGAATGTTGCATTATCCTTCTCTGTTTTATACTTGACTATGATTTTTGCATCAGTAAGAGATTGTGGGTACAGCATTAATGAATTATCATTTTGTGTATAATCATAAATACCATCTTTGGCTGTTACGGTATTATCGAATGTATAGCTATAGCCACTAGCAGGTGCACTTCCTGTTATATTCCAATTTCCACCTTTTCCTTCGGTTCCTCCGAATGTATATGTTGCAGTACCGCCTTTGGCACCGGTGACAGTTATGCTTTCAACTGTGTAAGTATAGCTGCTATCAACTAGTTTCACAGCAAAGTTTATACGGGTGAGGATGTGTTGGAATGTAAGATTTAATGTATTATCACTTGGCTTGGTTACATCTTTGGAATAAGCCACTATAATATCTTTTTGATCGGCTGGGGTGTCAGGAAGAGTATAACTGATAGTAGGATAAGCGTTAGAACTAGCAGGGGCTGTATAGGTTACATCATTGGTATACCCAAAAAATTGCATTTCTGTGATAGGCCAGTAAAAAGTACCACTTGTTGTTGCCCAGCTACCTTGACCTCCTTTATATTCTATACCATCCATATAAGCATTACCCCATCCTGAAGTTGCAATATCATTGCTTTTAACTATATAGGCATGTAATTTAAACGACGTGAAACTGCTATTGCTTGTAACAGCGGCTCTTGAACTCTTTTTGACAATTGTGTTTACTCCTATTTCATTTTTACTTTTTGGAGTTCCATTGTCAATACCATCAATTTCATTCTGTGAGCAACTTGTGATTGCCAGTGCAGCTAAAGCTGCAAATAAAATCTTCTTCATATTCTGTGTGTTTTAAGTTAATAATTCTATGACTCTTTATTTTATATCTTAACCAACCGGTAATTCCACATTCGTTTCATCGTCCCAGTCACTAACGTTCCCATCAAATCCACCGCCACTTTCATCTGGAGGAACCTCTACATCATCCACTACAATTTTCTCGTCATCCGGAAGCTCAATCTCTATCTCGGACTCTTGAGGTTTTTCATCACCTTCTCCCGGCTCGTCTTTAGGAGGTTTTACCGCTTCCGTTATTTCCACTTTCGCTTCTTGTCTGGAACCATCCACCCTTACTATGATCAGATTCAGAAACTGAGTGATATCAGCTCTTGCCTGCGTCAGTTCGGGATGTCCGAAACAGGTGAAACTCCCTTTTATAACCCCATTCCCTTTACCGGTTTCACAATAAATGGGAGCGAAGCGGCATAAGCCGGCTCCTTTACCTAAATGGTAACATTCAGCCATTCCGGAAACACTGCCAATGATCGATGAGACATTTTTCAGCCCCTCTGTCTTTATTGAAAAGATGTAAGTGGTTACCACAGATTTTGGTCTTACCTCTAGTGTCGGTAACTCTTCTCCTTTTCCTATTTCTACATCGTCCAGGGTTGCCACATAAAAATTATCCGGTCCCCATACCATGTTTTCTGTTTCGCTGTCGCCCAATCCCGTGCAGTTTCCTGTACACGCCATTATCGTTTCGTAACTGTCTTCGCCTTTTACTTGCACTACTTCGGTGTCATAATTGTAAATCACTGCCAAGTAATGCCCCGGGGGCACTTTCATTTCTCCGCCTTTTGCCGGCAAGTAAGTATCAATCTTCCTTCCTTGGGCGTCCTTGGGATAGAAAATAACCCGGACTCCTTCCGGCAGACGGCCGGTTACTCCTTCCCAGTCCAAACGGATATTTATTCCTGTTACGGGATAATCGTCCAGAATCTCGCGTCGGCTGCATCCCACTAAAGTCAATAGTGAAGATAAAAGTACAAGAGCTACGTACCTTGTCTTTTTCATTTTCTTCCTCTCTTCTTTGTTATCACCCATACCAACGAAATTTTTGCTTTCGTAGGGCCTATAAAGGTGTAATTCCCGCTACTCATCCAAACTAGTGACCCTTCATAGGGAGTGTACTTTTGATATTCCGTGGTCAGGTAGCCTATGCCTAGGCTGAATTCCAATGCCAGATGCCGTGACACTGAAGTGGAATATCCATAAGTGAATCCTGCCGCACCATAATATTTACCTTGGTAGCCGTCTCCTTTAAACTGAAAGTCGTAGATACCTCCCTCGGCATACAATCCAAAGAAATGTCCGTTCAACCGGTGATGCAGTTCACGGTTGCCCAGCCAGTAGCGGCTTTCTATTCCTCCCGAAATCAGCTGGTAGCAGATTTCTTTGCTACTGTTGGACCACCAGGGGCTTTTATATTCCAGGTTCACTGACCACCGCTTTCCTACAGGAATTTCTATTTCTATATTAGGCGCCAGTGCCAGGTCGTACAATAAATTATTTTTCAGTGCAAGCACTGTGTTGCCGGCTGTCTTGTCTCTTCTTGCTGCCTTTTCTTTGGGCTTTTTTCCCCGTTTTGCTTTTGTCTCTTTTTCCTTTTCTGCCTTTGTTACTGTTTTTTCTGTTTCTGTTATTACTTGTCTCCTTTCCTTTTGTGGGAGTGCTTGCACCGCCATTGGCGCAATGGTCGTTTCCCTGTCAATCGGAATGAATTCAGTTTCTTCTATCATGGCCGCCTGTTCCGTGGAGGAGTTTTTTCCTTCCTTTTCTTCCGGATAAGACAGGCAGACTCTTATTTTTGTCCGTCTGAGCTCCGGTAGCAGCTGGTTGGAAATATATTGATAAGGTATGCCGGCATCCAGATGTTGCAAGAAATCTTGCATTTTTACAGGATTGTCATGGTGATAATCTATCAATGCCAATACATCCTCCCGGTCGGGGACCAGCCTGTCGTCCGTTATCAGTTTCCGTAAGGCATCCCCGTATTCTTCTCCTGTACGGATACAGATTTGGGCGGCATTGACTTGCGGATATTTCCGACATAAGAACGCTTTTACTTCCTCGCTTCTTTTTAGGCCCGGCGCTATGTCCGGTTCTTTTTTTCCGTTATATGAATCCGGTGAAACCAGAATAATGGAATAAAGATGTCTGCTGCGGGCAGGATGGGCAAGCAGGGAATCCAATGTTGCCAGCGTTTTACCGTTTCCTTGGTAATCCTTGTCCGCCTGTCGGGCCTTCAGGTCAAAATAGAGCATCATGTCCAATATGGTATCTTTGGGATTTTCGTACTCTGTCGTCCGGGCATAAGTGCTATTGGTCAGTAGGCACAAAAACACAAATATGCTGAATATAGTAGTGCGTTTTTCCATGGATTACCATTATGTGTGGAGCAAATATAGGTGATAAAATCTGAAAAAAAACGTATTAAATGTTCTATTTTCGGACGTGAAAGGGTTAGTGAAGCGATTGGACAGAATTTGCAAGTTTGGGCAGCCGGATAATGAGAAGGGCAGGGAAGCTTACTTTTATTTGGAGTGAATAATCAGAGGAATACTTTCTTTTTGCTTTTTACTTTCCAATGGACAGAAATGAACGGTCTTATCATATGGATAGGGCAATGTTTCATATTCCTTTTTTAATCCGTGTTTTTCAATCTAATTGTAATGTTGTGTGCGAAAACGGTTGTATTTGTGAAATAATACTAAATGAAAAGCGAAATTGAACTAAATATTTGGAGAAAATGAGTGTAAGTTGTACATTTGTCATGTGATTTTTTTCATAGTATTAGATTTAAGGTTAACAAAGGTTGGAGCAAAGCGTTGCTCCTTTTCCTTTTTTAAGCCCTTTGCTTTTGTTCTTTTCCTGCCTGTCAAGTTTCCTGTCTTTTAAAATATTCAGCTTCTTGTTTTCATCCATCGGATTTTATGTTATCTTTGTGTCAATGTAATTAATTGACAATCTAAATGAAAAGACACGCAAACCTTTTATGCTTGGGAGCTGCTGTTGCATTACTGAATGCCTGCGCTCCGGCTGTGAATGCTCCTGAACCTGTTTTCCCCATTCCTGAAAAAAAACAGGTGGATTGGCAGAAAATGGAGACATACGCTTTCGTACATTTCGGACTGAACACGTTCAATGATCGTGAATGGGGATATGGAGATTCCGATCCTGCTACATTCAATCCTGTCAAACTGGACTGCGAACAATGGGTGAAAACCTTTGTGGCGGCAGGGATGAAAGGAGTTATCCTTACGGCAAAACATCATGACGGATTTTGCCTGTGGCCTACGGGGCTGACCGAATACTGTATCCGTAACACGCCTTATAAAGGCGGAAAAGGGGATATAGTGCGCGATCTTTCGGAAGCTTGCAAGAAGTATGGTATAAAATTCGCTGTCTATCTCTCACCGTGGGACAGGCATCAGGCCAATTATGGAACTCCGGAATATGTGGATTATTTCTATCGACAGTTGCACGAGTTGCTGACCAATTATGGCCCGGTGTTTGAAATCTGGTTTGACGGGGCCAATGGCGGTGATGGCTGGTATGGCGGAGCAAAAGATTCCCGTACCATAGACCGGAAGACTTACTATGACTATGCGCGTGCCTATGAAATGATTGACAAGTTTCAGCCGCAGGCTGTTGTATTCTCGGATGGCGGTCCCGGATGCCGCTGGGTAGGTAACGAGAATGGATTTGCCGGAGCGACAAACTGGTCTTTCTTGCGTGCCGGAGAGGTTTATCCGGGATATCCTAAGTATAGGGAACTGCAATACGGACATGCGGACGGCAATCAGTGGACGGCTGCCGAGTGTGATGTGTCTATCCGTCCGGGCTGGTTTTATCATCCGGAGGAGGATGACCGGGTGAAGACGGTGGAGCAATTGACAGACCTTTATTACCGCAGTGTGGGACATAATGCGACTTTATTGCTTAATTTCCCCGTAAACCGGGATGGATTGATTCACCCTACAGATTCGGCGAATGCTGTTGATTTTTATAAGAATGTACAGAAACAGTTGGCAAACAATCTGTTGAAAGGTGTTCTTCCGATAGTTTCCAATGAACGGGGTGGAAAATATACGGCAAAGGCGGTGACGGATGGAGAGTATGATACATATTGGGCTACGGAGGATAGCGTCACATCGGCTGTTATCGAGTTTGAATGGCCGGCCCCGCAGAAGGTAAACCGTATGCTGTTGCAGGAATACATTCCGTTGGGACAGCGTGTACAGTCCTTTGTGGTGGAATATAATAAGGAAGGGGAGTGGCTGCCTGTGAAACTGAATGAAGAGACTACTACAATCGGTTATAAACGTTTGCTTCGTTTTGAGACTGTCACTACGGACAAACTTCGCGTGAACTTTGAGAAATCACGCGCCTGCCTGTGTATCAATAATATAGAGGCTTATTATGCAGGAGAAACCCTTGATGTGTTTACAGCAAAAGCGGAGGAACTGAAAACATATCCGTTTACATTGCCGAAGGTAGATGAAGCGGAAGCCGGAAAATGTGCGGATAAAGATGCCGCCACTACTTGCTTTGTGGACGGCAATACGCTTCTGGTGGATTTAGGTACGGAACAGACTGTTTCTTCTTTCCATTATTTACCCGACCAGAGCGAGTATAACAAAGGACTGATAGCTGCCTATGAGATTTCAGTCGGCACGGAAGCCGGTGCGGTGAACCAGGTGGTGAGCAGCGGGGAATTCTCGAACATCAAGAACAATCCGATTCTCCAATCGGTCTACTTCAGTCCGGTAACAGCCAGATATGTGCTGTTGAAAGCAGTGCGGATGGTGGAAAATGACGGACCGATGGGCTTTGCCGAACTAGGAGTGCAATAACCATGCATCAATATACTCATGTACCCGTTCACGGTACAGCTACCGTATGTCAATGGGTATATGAGTATCTTGATACATGGTTACATTATTAACCGGTACACTCCTCCTGCCAGTGCTCGTATCACCCCTTTCATTTCTAATTCAAACAGTAATGCACTCATTCGGTTTACAGGTATGTTGGTGTCTATCACCAATGTGTTGATTTGTAATCCTTCCGGCATTTTGCCGAGTCGTTTTACTATTCGTTCTTCTTCCTCGCTTAAATCAGGGAACAATTCCCGTTGTACTGTTTTCTCGGTTTTGGGGCTGCTTTCCCATCCCATGGCCTTCACTAAATCTTCGGCCGATGTGATAAGCACTGCCTGGTTTTTTCTTATCAGATTGTTGCAGCCTATGGAATATTCGTCGTTGTATCGTCCCGGAAAGGCAAAACAGTCCCGGTGATAACTTTCCGCCAGTTCGGCGGTGATGAGGGCTCCCCCTTTGGCGGCGGATTCGATAACGACGGTGGCGTCACTCATACCTGCCACAATGCGGTTTCGTTTCACGAAATTCTGCCTGTCGGGATTGGTTCCGCTTGTAAATTCGGTCAGCAAACCTCCCTGTTCCAACATGCTGACGGCTGTCTTCCGATGTTCGGCAGGATAAATACGGTCCAGTCCGTGTGCCAGCACGCCTATGGTCTTGAAATGATTCTGCAGGGCGGCGCGGTGCGCATGGATATCAATGCCATAAGCCAGCCCGCTCACTATCAAGGCGTTTGGGCACAACACCGACAAGTCGGCAAGGAAACGGGTGCAGATATCCTGTCCGTAGGGGGTGGCATGACGGGTTCCTACCATGTTGATGACATGCAGTGCATTCAGATCGGCATTTCCCCGGTAAAATAAAGCTAGCGGAGCATCATCACATTCACGCAAACGGCCGGGATAACCTTCATCATTTAAGGTGAGGCAGCGGATATGATTTTTCTCACAGAAAGTTAGTTCCTGCTCTGCACGCCGGAAAGCTTCGGAGTTATTCAACGCAGTAATGATCTTTTCGCTTACTCCGGGGACCAGTTGTGACAGCTCTTTGCGGTGTTCGAAAACACGGGTGGCGCTTCCCAGACTGCTCACCAGTCTGAATGCGCCTGTCAGTCCCAATCCCGGTATCCGGGTCAGGGCCAGGCTGCAAATTTGTTCGTCTTGTGTCATTCGCTCAGATAGGGGGCGAAAGTCTCGTCAAATAGAGCGCTGTCCCCTAATCTGCCGTTTACCACGCATACTGATTCTACAGTGGCCTTGACAGTCACTTTCATGTCGGGCAGACGGAAAATGTCCTGATAGAACACATATTTAATACCTTCTTTTTTCAGATAGAGCTTGGACACGAATTCGTCACCGCTGCGCAGCGGAGTTTTGAACGCCATGGTGAGCCTCGCCACTACCGGGTCCACTCCTTCTTCGTGCAAGCGTGCGAAACTGATCCCCACCGATGTGAGAAACTCATGGCGCGTATGTTCCAGATAATGTTGATAGTTGGCATTGTTCACAATACCCTGCAGGTCGCATTCATAATCGCGTACCTTCATCTTCAGTTCATAAATATACTTTTCCATAAGGCAAAGGTATAAGAAAAATGTGTTACTTTGCAGATAAACTTAAAAAAAGAAACAAATGAAACTGTACGCTGCCCCTTTGCAAGGTTTTACGGAAGCCCCCTGGAGAAATCTTCATCAGGAAGTTTTTGGTGGGATAGATGCTTATTATACCCCCTTTGTGCGGATGGAGAAAGGAGAGTTCCGTAACAAGGATGTACGGGAGATCGCTTCTGAAAACAATACTGTGTCCCGGCTGATTCCCCAGCTTATCGCTTCCACTCCTGCCGAACTGGAACGGCTGGCCGGTTTGTTTATAGAGAAAGGGTACAAGGAAGCGGATATCAATATGGGTTGTCCTTTTCCCCTGATGACAGGGAAACATAAGGGTTCGGGCATTTTGCCGTATCCGGCCGAGGTGGAAGCTTTATTGAAAGAGCTGGTGCACTATCCGGAACTGGGTTTCTCCGTCAAGATGAGATTGGGATGGGAGTGTGCGGATGAATGGCGGCCGTTGTTGCCTTTGTTGAACGCTGCCCCCTTGCGGCGGATCGTTCTGCATCCTCGTATCGGGAAACAACAGTACAAAGGAGAGGTGGACTTGGCTGCGTTCACCGCTTTCTATGAGGAGTGCGTCCATCCGTTGGTGTATAACGGTGACTTGCTGACGGTGGAAGATATCCGGAAGGTGGACGAGGAGTTTCCCCGCTTGGAGGGTGTCATGCTGGGACGCGGGTTGCTGGCCAATCCTGCTTTGGCTTGGGAATATGCAAACGGAACCGTTTTTTCTCCCGATGAGCTGCATGAAAAGGTGAAGGCGCTTCACGCACGCCTTCTTCAATATTATGAAGCCCATTTACAGGGAGAGGCGCAATTGCTGAGTAAAATGAAGCCTTATTGGGAATACCTGCTGCCCGATGCGGACCGGAAGATAAAGAAAGCGATAAAGAAGGCTACAACGATGGATAAGTATTTGACAGCGGTGAACCAGCTGTAATGATGGAAAAGGGGCTTCGGTACATGAAAACCGGAGTGTTTCTTCAGTTCATTCAGCCGGTCTAACTGCCTGTAAAATAGGGAAGTATCCTGATAGGAGAACCTTCAGTTTCCTGTCAGTTACTTCCAGCCCATATTTTTGTTCCTACCTGTTAGATGAGAGGTATGTCCGTCATGCCTGTATTTTAAAAAATACTTAGCTGTCTTTTCTTGGAGCATATCCTTTATCTTCCTTGTTATGTATCCAGTTGCTTCCTGATAAGTTTATCGTTTCACTAAAGTGATGAAACCTTATCACTCTAGTGATGAACTTGTACCACTTGGGTGATGAAACTTCATCACTTAAGTGAAACACTGTACTTGTCAAGAGGAGAACACGAACTTGTCCTGATGAAAACCCTTTTACATAAGGATGTTTACGCTTAGTCACTTTTCATCCCGAAACGCCGGAAATCCCTTGACAAAGGCTTTTCAATGTGCTATCTTTGTGGAAACAACAACTAAAAAAAACAATAAAATCATGATGAAAGAAATGATTCGGAAGGTGATGGAATGGTGCAAGTTATGGAACGGTGAAACTGCAACGGCGAAACAGGCGGGCCTTTCTTCGGATAAAAGGGAAAAAGAACAGGCTGCGGATAACCGGGAGGTGCAAGACCGTCTGGAGAACTACTTGTGGAAACACTATGAGTTCCGTTTCAACGTGTTGACGGAACAACCCGAATATTGCGCGAAGGGGAAAGGGACGGACACACCTTATAAGATAGTGACTCAGCGTACCTTGAACACCTTGTGCCTGGAAGCGCACCGTCATCGCATCAATTGCTGGGATAAGGATGTGAGCCGCCTGCTCCATTCGGAACGCTTGGAAGACTATCACCCTTTCCTTACTTATATGGATACACTGCCCCAATGGGACGGGGTGGACCGCGTCACTCCGCTGGCGCAGCGCATCTCGAAAAAAGCTTTCTGGATAAACGGCTTCCACCGCTGGATGCTGGGAATGGCCGCCCAGTGGGCAGGACGCATGGACCGTTGCGCCAATGCAGTGGCCCCTATGTTGGTGAGCCGTATGCAGGGCAAGTGTAAATCTACTTTTTGTCAGTTGTTGATGCCCGACGGGTTGAGAGATTATTACACGGACAGTTTTGAGTTGACGGGGCAGTCGGGATGCGAACAGAAACTGGCGCAGTTCGGGCTGATTAACCTGGATGAGTACGACCGTCTTTCTCCTCAAAAACTGCCGTTGCTCAAGACACTGATGCAGATGAAGAAGTTGGATTTCCGTAAGTCGCACCGTTCATCCTACAGTCACCTGCCCCGCATGGCTTCGTTTATAGGAACCAGTAATCATAAGGATTTGCTGACCGACCCCACGGGCAGTCGCCGTTATCTTTGTGCCGAGGTGAAAGAGAAAATAGACTGCACGCCACTGGAGCACAAGCAATTGTTTGCCCAATTGAAGGCGGAGCTGGAGGGTGGCGAGCGTTATTGGTTTTCGGCCGAAGAGGAAGCGGAACTGCAATTGCGCAACCGCGAGTTCTATGCCATGCCCGTAGAGCAGGAGGTGTTCTACCGTTGTTTTCGTCTGCCTGAGGCGGGAGAGGAGTTCAAACTCTATTCGGCCTCGGTCATTTTCACCATTTTGCAGAGCCGTTATCCTGCGGCTATGCGCGGCATGACGGTGGTGCGTTTCGGCAAGATGATGAGTGCCATGGGGGCGGAACGGATGCATACGGAGAAAGGAAATCTGTACAAGGTGGTGCTGGCGGCATAATTCCCATCCATCAGGCCGGCTGAAAGGACTGACAGGAGGCTGAAGGGACTTCTGTCAGTCTTATTTGTTGTGTGACAGCGTGTTAACCGTGCTGAATGGACTGAAGGCGGGGTGCATGAATGCCAAAAAACATACTATAAGAATCTTTTTAAAGAGCCGTTTTCTCAAGAATTTGTACTAAGTTTGCAACCAAACTACATAATTAAAAAAACTATGATTAACAGATTTGTATTGAACGAAGTATCTTACTTCGGTCCGGGTGCGCGTGAAGTGCTTCCACAAGAGATTAAACGTTTGGGCTTGCATAAGGCGTTTGTTGCTACAGACAAGGACTTGATTAAGTTCGGTGTGGCTGATAAAGTGTTGAAAGTCTTGGAGAATGCAGGTATTCCTTATGAAATATTCAGTGAAATCAAACCGAATCCTACTGTAAGCAATGTAAAGGCGGGAGTTGAAGCTTTTGCAAAATCAGGAGCGGACTTTATTCTGGCTATCGGCGGCGGTTCGTCTATCGATACTTCGAAAGCGATTGGTATCATCACTAATAATCCAGACTTCAGTGATGTGGTGTCACTGGAAGGTGTGGCTCCTACAAGGAAAAAGTCAGTGCCTATCATTGCACTGCCCACTACCGCCGGTACTGCCGCCGAGGTGACTATCAACTATGTCATCACGGATGAGGAAAACCATAAGAAGATGGTTTGTGTAGACCCGAACGATATTCCCGCCATCGCTATTGTGGATGCGGAACTGATGTACACTCTGCCTAAAGGGCTGACTGCTTCTACCGGTTTGGACGCACTGACCCACGCCATCGAAGGGTTGATAACCAAAGGCGCTTGGGAAATGAGCGATATGTTCGAGATCAAGGCGATCGAAATGATTGCCCGTTATCTGGAAACCGCTGTCTTCGAGCCTACCAATGCGGAAGCCCGTAACGGTATGGCCGTGGCACAGTACATTGCAGGTATGGCGTTCTCTAATGTAGGCTTGGGCGTGGTTCACGGTATGGCCCATCCGTTGGGAGCTATCTTCGATATTCCTCACGGTGTGGCTAATGCACTGTTGCTGCCTGTCATCATGGAGTTCAATGCTCCGGCTGCTTTGTCCAAATATGTAGATATCGCCAAGGCGATGAATGTGTACAAGGATGGCATGAGCCGGGAAGAGGCTGCGAAGGCTGCTGTTGAGGCGGTGAAGGCATTGTCTGTCAAGGTGGGTATCCCTCAGCATTTGTCTGAACTGGGTATTAAGGAAGAAGACTTGCCCCGTCTGGCCGCTTCGGCTATTGCCGATGTGTGTACGCCGGGCAATCCTCGTGAAGTGACGGAAGAAATTATTCTGGAACTTTACAAGAAGGCTTTCTAAGCGTAATTCTTTTGTAATAAAAGCATAGGTGGTGTGTGGATGTGCAGGGCATATCCACACACTTTTTTTATCTCCTTGTCTTTGAAACAGCATTGTCACTTTGTAGCAATTTGTTCGTAATCCATTCAGCATTCTTTTGCACTTGCAAATTAAATTTAATGAAAATAGGTATTATTGTTAAACTGCTATCAATCATTTGAACATGAAAATTCTTATTGAGTCAAAGAGATTTTTGTTGTTATTATGCTTGTCACTATTCGTTGCGGGCTATGTTTCTGCACAGGATTACCGGGCGATTGTAAAAGGTATTGTGACTGACGAAACCGGAGAGGGGGTTATCGGAGCCACAGTGTTGGTAAAGAACGAATCGACCGGTTTCAGTGCCGGTTCTATCACCAACGAGACGGGAGAGTACATTGTGAAGCAACTCCCTTTGGGTTCACCTTACTCTGTCACCGTCAGCTATGTAGGCTATGGTGACCAGAAAAAGACAGGATATACGCTGAACCAAGGTGATGTGCTCCGTCTGGATTTCCAGTTAAAGGAGGAAAGTGTCGTGATGGAGGCTGTACAGGTGGTGGCTAATTCATTGAAGAATTCTATCGCCACTACGGGGGCCGCTACTTCGGTGACGGCCAATGACCTGAACAAACTGCCGGTAAACGGGCGTAACTTTACTTCGCTCATTGACCTGTCACCATTAAGTACAGGTTCCAGCCTGTCCGGACAGTTGGCTTCTTCTACTAATTATACCATTGATGGTATGAGTGCCAAGGGACCTACTTCGGGAGGTAGTACAACCAGCCGAAACGGTGTGCCATATGCCATTTCGATGGAGGCTATCCGTGAGTTCAAAGTCGTGACGAATGAATATGATGTGACTAACGGTCGTGCCGGAGGAGGTACTATTAGTACGGTGACCAAATCGGGAACCAACCAATTGACAGGTAGCGCTTTCACTTATCTGCGTTCCGACTGGTTGTCCAGCAAATATGATATCCGCGGCAACAAGCGCTCGAATGATTTCTCTACTTACCAGTTTGGAGCCTCATTGGGCGGTGCATTGGTGAAAGACCGTGCCCACTTCTTTATTTCTTGGGATCATCAGGCTGATTCACGTCCGTTGTATATTGCCGATATTCATAATGCTGCCGATGAAAAGCGTTATAATTTGACTACGGAGACCAGAGACCGTTTTCTGGAAATAGCCCGCAATAAATATGGAGTGTCGGACCATCCTCAGTTCGGGTCTTTTGATAAAAAACAGAATACCGATGCGGTATTTGCTCGTTTGGACTGGCAGATTAATGCTACAAACCTGTTATCGTTTACTGATAATTTTGTGAATGACAATAACAATATGGGCTTGAGCGACAATAGTGCTATCAATCTTTATGAAGTGTATGGTGATGTACATTCGTTGAACAACAGCGCTTTACTGACTTTACGTTCGGTACTGGGACCACGCAGTACCAACGAACTGAAGTTGCAACATCTTTATACATTGGAAAAATCCATGCCGGGCAGTGAACTGCCGGCTGATAATATTCCACGTGCCATTGTGCAACGTGTAGAATCGGAAATAGATGGAAAAACGGCGACTACTACCATTCAGCTGGGTGGTCAGCGTTATAGCCCTGAGAATTTCTATAATCACGTACTTCAGTTGGTAGATAATTATTATTATAATACCAATAAGGTAAACTATACATATGGTTTTGATTTGATGTACACGAATCTTAATTCTCGTTACGGTAGTGAGGCCAACGGGCGTTTTTATTTTACCGGACTGGATAATTTCGAGGCATTGAAGCCTTCTCGTTATGTACGTGAAGTGTATTTGGATCCTGACCAAAACAATCAGCGTGTACGCCAAAATATATTGAATGCAGGTATCTATGCCCAGTTGCAGACTAAACTGTTCACAGGATTTGAGCTGATGGCAGGCTTACGTTTGGATAATGCCACTTATTTCAATAAAGGTAATTTCAGCCAACTGGTGTATGATGAATTGGGACTGCGTACAGACAATGGACTTTCTACTTTCCAGATTCAGCCTCGTGTCCAGATTACTTGGGACTTTAATGACAAGCACACGGATATTCTTCGTATTGGCGGGGGAATCTTTGCATCTGATATCAACAACTATGCCATGATTAATAATATGGTATTTGATGGTACGAAAGTGATGTCGGTTGATATCAAGAATACGGAAGAAGAACCGGATATAGTTCCCACTCCCGATTTTATAGGGTATCGGAAAGATCCTTCCACGGCTCCGGGTATTGATTTGCTGAATAATCCCAAATATGCGGACAAGGCTGTACCTACGATCAATATGAATAGCAAGGATGCCAAGGTTCCCGTGGTTTATAAGGCGAATATTTCATACACTCACTTCTTCAGTGACCGTTTGAAAATGAGTGTCAGCGGATATATGACTTTGGGACGTAACAACTATATGTATATAGACCGGAACATGGTGGATGATCCTTATTTTCGTCTTTCTGCAGAAGGGAACCGGGGTATTTATGTACCTGCTTCTACTATAGGAAAAGATGGTACTCTTGATTGGATGGAAGGACGTAAAAGTACCAAAGTAGGGCGTGTGCTCGAATTGGTCAGTGAAGGAAAAGTAAATCAGTTCGCTTTCACTGTAGATGGAACATGGCGTTACTATAAAGACGGAGAACTTTCTTTCAGTTATACTTGGAACGATACAAAAGACAATACTTCCTATAATGGTAATGTGGCCAATTCCGCTACTCTTTCCCAAATGGTGGTTGACGATCCCCGTGATTTAAGCAAAATGACTTACTCCAACAATCAGTTCCGTCATAAACTGGTGGTTTATGGTTCGGCGCCTACTTTCTGGGGCATTACCGTAGGTGCTCGCTTTTCCGGCATCGGGGGAACACGTTATTCCATGATTGTGAATGGAAATGTGAACGGTGACTTTGTGGATAGTAATGACCTGGCCTATGTATATGATCCGAATAGCAGCGCTACTCCTGATTATATTCGTGAAGGTATTAATTCTATATTGAACAATCCGGATGCGGAAAAGAGTGTGAAAGATTATATTCGTAAGAGTTTTGGTAAAGTGGCCGAACGTAATGGAGGAGTCAATGGTTTCTATGGCACTTTAGATCTTCGTCTGGCCAAGAAATTCAAAACTTACAAAAGGCAGAATCTGGAGGTATCTGTTGATATTTTCAATGTGGCCAATATGTTGAACAAAGATTGGGGAGCCGGTCATAATCTGGGAACACAGAAAATTTATAGTATCAAGGGATTTGATAAAGATGCCAAACAATATACTTATAATGTAAATGCCAACACAGGTGTATCCAGTCTGAACGGTACTCCTTTTCAGGTTCAGATAGGTTTGAGATATGGATTCTAATAGATAATGATTAAATAAGAAATAAAGATGAAACTAAGTAAACTAATGATGGCTTGTGCCATGTGCGCTGTTACTTTGACCGGTACTGCCCAGACCAAAGTGATTGCCCACCGCGGATATTGGAAATGTGAAGGTTCTGCCCAAAACTCTATTGCTTCTTTGACAAAGGCTGCGGAGGCAAAGGTATATGGTTCGGAGTTCGACGTACAACTGACGAAGGACAGGGAAATCGTAGTCAATCATGACGATAGCATTCAGGGAATTTGCATTTTTGATACTCCTTTTGCTGAGTTGAAAGATTTGAAATTGAGTAACGGCGAGAAGTTGTCCACTTTGGATGAGTATCTGGTAGCAGGTAAGAAACTGACTGGTACTCAGCTAATATTGGAAATCAAGCCTCACAGAACCGAAGAAGCGGAAAATGAAGCGGTAAGAATCATTGTAGATAAAGTGAAAAGGATGCAAATGGAGAAACAGGTGGAATATATTTCATTCAGCATGAACATTTGCGAACAGTTGGTGAAACTGACTCCGGATTCGGAAATAGCTTATCTGAAAAGTGATGTGGCTCCTAAAGACCTGAAGGCGAAAGGAATTAATGGTATTGATTATTATATCAAGGTATTGGCTGAGAAACCGGAATGGATTGCTGAAGCACATCAGTTGGGTATGAAGGTGAATGTGTGGACAGTCAATGATATGGAGATGGTTCAGAAGATGATTGACCAGCAGGTGGATTATATAACTACTGATTATCCATTGGAAACTGAGAAGCTGATTCGGAAAAATGGAGGAGATTCTTAATAAAAATGTAATTCCTTTCAAATAGGGATGTAATAGGAACACAATACATTTGCACTGTAATTTAAAAAAGGATAATATGAAAGTTGGTTTATTAAAGAAAATCTCATTGGCTTTGGGATTCGTATTATGGGTGACAGGTTCTGTATGTGCATCGCCTGCTGATGAAGAAGGTGCTAACAAGGCTAATAACAATCTGGTAAAGGTTCTTGTTATAGGACTTCACGACAATGTGGAATCCAACTATTTTCCCGGCAGTATGATTACTGAGGAAACTGGAATACCGACTGATAGCATAGATTATACTTATAATCAGATTATAGCAAAGAATATTATTGCATCCAATAAGAATAAGAAATACCAGTTCGTTACTCCGGAAAAGGCGGCGGCCATCAGCAGTTTGTTGGATAAAATCAGACTGGAAGGTGAAGAAGAGGAGAGGTATGCGGATCTTAGTCAGGTGGATGATAATCGGTATGAACAGCTGATAAAGGATACTGATTCGGATTATGTATTATTTTTGAATCAGCATTATTTGAAATGGCAGGAAAAGCCTTTGCGTACTTTGTTTCATATCACCAGTTATTCTTTGTTTGATAAGAATCAGAAGGAAGTAACCCGAGGTAATAACTATTTTACCAGCATGAATTTGGAAAGTAAAGATAAGTTGAGTAAGGATAGTCGGAAAAGTTCTTCAAAGATAGTTTCCACTATTGTAAAAAGCTTGTCAAAGTGATGTCGTTATTCAGAAATTTATAAGAATAGGTGGAGGTGTGTCGTAATGCACGATGCACCTCTTTTTTTGTTCATCACTATACAAATCTGTTCACTTTCTTTAAGCTGCGATCTTTTGAAGATTTCTTTGATTTATGTGTTCCCAGCATCTAAAAACAGCAGTTGTAAGCTCATAAAACAGTCTAATCAGCCAGTTCATACCTTCTTTTGTCAGTTTTGCACACATCTTTTTTATATTGAAGGCAATGGCTAGGAAGGCAAAGTCCATGAAGACCTTGTCCTTTCCAAAATGTCGGAAACGTTTGTAGTTCATATTGTTTTTAATTTGTCCGAACACGGCTTCCGGTTCTATGCATCTCTGCCCTCTGTGTTTCAGTCCTTTCTCAGAGCAGAGCAGTTCTTTGGCTCTCCGCTTGTATTGTCTAAGCCTATGATTCAGTTCTATCGTCCTGTTTCCTTTTGCTTTAAAACAGCGGCATCGCAGGGGACAGCCTTCACACCTGACAGCTCTGTACCGTGCATTTTCGTTGACATATCCGGATGCGGTTTTCACATTCCTGGTGCCTATCCTCCGCATCCTTTGCCCCATAGGGCAGATGCAGAAGTCATGTTCTTCATTGTAGTAGAAGTTTTCGGCCTTGAACGGGTCCGGTTTGAATCTCGGCCGCTGCTCCATGTGGAAATAGTTGTACTTTACGTAGGCTTCCATGCCGTTTTCGGACATGAAGCGGTAATTCTCTTCGGAGCCATAGCCGGAATCAGCAACCACCGTATGGGCCATCCGGTCATACCTGTTTGAAAAAGATTGCAGGAAAGGAATCAGGGTCAGTGTATCCGTAGGGTTCGGGAAGAGTGCAAAATCGGTGATGAACTGATTTTCGGTGCCGATTTGAAGGTTGTAACCGGGCTTCGTCTGTCCGTTGCGCATGGCATCCTCCTTCATTCTCATAAAAGTAGCGTCCTTGTCCGTCTTGGAATAGGAATTCCTCTCTTGCAGCGTTTCCGGATGGCAGTCGTATTCCTGTAGTTTGTCCCTGTGTTCTTCCAGTTCCTTCAACTGTTTGCGTTTCTTTTTCAGTTCAGTCTTTTCCTCTTTCGCGGATGGCTCGGAAACCTGTTCCAGTGCATGACGCAATTCTCCTGCCATTTCAGCCAGCATGGCCGGAGTGAACCCAACCTCCTCATTGTTCTCTGATGACTTCTCCCGGGCAATGACATCGTCTATCTGCCCTAACAGGACATGTATCTTCTTCATCAGGCGTTCACGGTTCCGCTCAACCGTTTTTCGCCAGACGAAAGTGTACTTGTTGGCTTTGGATTCGATCTTTGTCCCGTCAATGTATTCCACATTCAGGCTGATGAAGCCTTTGGAAGAGAGAAGAACTACGGTTTGCGTAAACACCTCGTTGATTTCCTTCTTCACCCGGTTGCGGAAACGGTTGATGGTAATGAAATCCGGTTTCTCATATCCGGCCAGCCAGATATAATGGATGTCACGGTGAAGGAGCTTTTCAATTTTCCGGCAGGAGTAGATGTTGTTCATATAGGCATACAGAATGACCTTGAGCATCATCCTGGGGTGGTAAGGGCTGCGCCCGCATTCCTTATACAGCTTTCTGAAACTTTCAAGATTCAAGCCCTCAACCAGGGCGTCAACCATGCGCACCGGATCGTTTTCTGCAATATCCTCATCAATTCTTTGAGGAAAAAGAACGGTTTGGTTGGGATTGTAAGAACGAAAATGTATCTTTGTCATAGTGAAATTCTTATTACCTAAAGATACAAAATCTTTAGGTAATAACAAAGCCCCAGCTTGTGAAAGTCGGGGCTTTGTGCGTAAAAAACAGAAGGTGTGCATTTTGACACACCTTCGTTCTTTATAGAGTAATAGAAAGAATATACATTTAAAGCATAATCTATTCTTCTATGTTATCGTTTGTTAACAGTCATAGCAACTTTAATTATTACATCGTGACCATACATATCCTTGCACTTGATAGTCAATGTAGAAGGAACAGCAGCAGTCGGATTCGTTTCAGAAGACAAAGCAGTAGCCTTGAAACCTGTAATATGCTTATTATTATCTATAATTACATCAAAGTATTCTTCTTCACCATTTGCATCACTGGTCAAAGTCGCATCTGTAATAATCAGACTTGATTCATAAGGTGTACTTAACAGTTTGCTATATCTGCTATCTTTAGCACTTGTTCCAAAAATGAAGCTGTCAGCAGCAAAGTCAAGACGATCTGTACCATAAGTTAATTTTGTAGACGGCATTGCAGTGGTATAATTACCGTCGTTATCCTTATCTGTATACGGAGCGCCTAATTGTTCGCGAGTAGCCCATGCCCAAGTATAAGTGCTATTATAAATACAGTTGTAGATAGTTTCAAATCTTTCAGCTTCTCTAGTTACATCATCATAACCACCTTCAGAATTCTTCACTGAAGAAATCTTACCATAGTTGTAAACCACTGTAGTGGTATGTTTAACTGAGTTGTTGATGTAATCTTTAGCAACTTCTAATGTTTTGTCTCCGGCAACTACTACAGCAACATCTTTATTTCCATCTTTCTTAGATGTAGCGAATGTTATGTTATAGTTAGCGGCAGCACCTGTACCATAGTTGAATACTTCAGACATCTTCATAGAACCCTTTGTAGCTGTTTCAGCTGTCCAAGCGATATCATTGGCGTCATTCATAGGAATCATGTAACAATTATAGATGCCATCAGTAACCTGTGCAGTTTTAACAGAGAATCCCGCAGGAATAGTAGTAGGCAATACCTTAGTCATAGAAACTTTCATAGTGGCTAATACATGTCCTGAAGCATTCTTGATAGTCAATGTTCCATTATAAGTTTTGTTATCTTCATACTTGGTCCAGTCATCAACAGTCGGAACAGTATAAACTTTGGCAACCTTGCTGAAATCTGCCGGGAATGTATTTGGAGCAGCTGTATTGTACAGTACATTATTATTAGCATCAACAAAGATAGCATTGAATGCAGGATTTACATTATTAACCTTGTCTGTAGTCCAAGTAGCAGCAGTCGGAGCAGTTAACTTAGTCAAAGACACAGCAACCTTATCTGACTGAGTGTCAGTAACAGCTTTGTCAGTCGGATTAAGTGCAGTAACAGTAGTGGCAGTAGCATTCCAATCTGTAGCAGCATTACCTAACTGCACATAAAACGCTTTACCATCAGGATCAACTAAAGTACCATCAAAGTTTACAGCATATACACGGAAACCAATAACATCATTAATAGCCGTAGTGCTGTTGATGGTAATTTCTGTAGAAGTACCTTCAACCACTGTATTCAAACCAGAATAAGTATAGCTATTCCATGCATTCAATTCAGACGGTGCAGATTCTACCGCATTAGCCTTATCTAAAACTACATAAATACCACGGATATTTACCGGAGCTGTTACTTTATCATCGGCTGTAGACAAAGCAATTTTGATAGCCTCTCCTTGTACTGCAGGATATAATTTTTGAGTTTGACGGTCGTCTCCGTTATCTACTTTAACATTTGTATTAACCTTATCTAAAGGAATAATGGTAGTAGCCGCATCACTCTTCCAAGCTAATTCTTGATATGTTACATTAGTACCATCTTCTGCTTTAGTGAAACGATTATGAATATCCTTGACGTTTGTTGCATCAACAAAATAGTTTAAAGACTTTTCACCTACATATTCAGTCCAATCCAAAGTTAAGTCATAAGATGAAATAACTTCTCTTGTTTCAGCAGTAGACAAGGTGTTATTTACCTGTACAGCAAAGAGAATAGATTCAGTATCATTGCCACCTTTGGTTTCTGTTACAGCAGAAAAAGCTTTTTCATCATAATTCTTCAAAGCAACTGTAACTTCCCACAATCCGTTGTTTCCTGCCGCACGGCTTAATAATCCATTATATTTCTCAACTTTCTGAACAGATAAAAATTCATTCAAGTTCTGTCCTTGGCTATTAGTCAAAGAAATCATATCAGGAGTAAGAACCGCATTTGTCGGAGATACACGTACTACAAACTTGTCACCAGTCTGAACTTGTTTACCCTTAGTAAATGTTATAGCATTTGTAATACCTTCACTAAATACGTTTTCTTTTTCAATAGCAGTGGAGAAAATCAATTCATCGCCTGTAGGATTAGCAGAATACGAAGCCACCAGTTCTACACTAGTAACCATATCAGCAATCTTGCCTACAATGTCTTCTACTTTCTTAGTGGCAGCATCAACTTTTTCTGCCATTTCTTTCAATGCTGCGTCAGTGGATTCTTCTACTTCTTTTTTCAATGTCTCAATTTCTGCTTGTACAGCTTTGATTGCTTCTGCCTTTGCATCTGCAACAGCCTTGTCTGCAGCGGCTTTTGCAGCAGGTTCACCTGTTTTTACCCGCCAAAAAGCAAAGCGCGCACAGCCCTTTGTTCAGGCCATGCGCGCCGGATGGATATTTCTTTATTCTATTTTACTTTATTCTATTTTAATTATACATCCTGCAGTTCACCGCGGGAAGATGCTTTCAGGTAAGCATAGATGAAACCGTCCAGGTCGCCATCCATCACGGCCTGCACATTGCCGCTTTCATAGTTGGTACGGTGGTCCTTGACCAGGGTGTACGGCATGAACACATAACTGCGGATCTGGTGACCCCAGGCGATTTCATTCTGCACACCCTTGATGTCATCCACCTTATCCTTGTGCTGCTGCAGAGCGATCTGGTACAGCTTGGCTTTCAGCATTTCCATGGCGTACTCACGGTTCTGCAGCTGGCTGCGCTGGGTCTGGCAGGAAGTGACAATGCCGGTGGGCTTGTGGATCAAACGTACAGCGGAAGACGTTTTGTTGATGTGCTGGCCGCCTGCACCGGAAGAACGGTAAACCTGCATTTCAATATCCGCCGGGTTGATCTCGACTTTAATATTGTTATCCAGTTCCGGCATAACCTCCAGGCTGGAAAAGCTGGTCTGGCGGCGGGCGTTGGCATCAAACGGGCTGATGCGCACCAGGCGGTGCACGCCGTTTTCACTTTTCAGCATACCGTAAGCGTTGGCACCCTTAATCATCATAGAAGCGGACTTGATACCGGCTTCATCGCCTTCCAGCACATCCAGAACTTCCACGGTGTAGCCGTGGGCTTCGGCCCAGCGGGTGTACATACGGGTCAGCATCTCGGCCCAGTCCTGTGCTTCGGTGCCGCCGGTGCCTGCATGGAAAGTCAGGATAGCGTTGGAATGGTCGTACTCGCCGTTCAGCATGGTCATCAGCTGCAGTTCGTCAATGGATTTCTCCACGCCGTTCACAGCTTCTTCGCCTTCTGCTGCCAGAGAGGGATCATTTTCTTCCTCAATCATTTCCAGCAGGGTCTGGGCTTCCTCGTACTGGGTGGAAAGTTTGCCGAAGCGCTCCAGCTTATTTTTCACTTCGCCCATCTCGCTGATGACTTTCTGGCTTTTTTCCTGGTCATCATAAAAACCGGGCAACGTCATCTGGTGTTCCAGCTCTGCCAGGCGCTTTTCGCTCGCTTCAATGGAAAGGGCATCGCGCAGGTCGTTTACCGCAGTTTCCAGCCCGCCGAGCTTAAATTTCAATTCGTCAATGGTGATCATATTTGCTACCCCTTGGTCAATCATTAAAAATAAAGATACGCATAAATCAAGATGCTATCAGTATAACGCAAATCTTATTTCTTGTAAAGAGGTATAAACACACGGCATGATCTGCACGTTACAGGTGTGCAGATTAAAATCGGCTTCTACTTTTTTGATACACACCAGCTATCGGCAGGCCAAAATCTGCAAATATTCTGCAAAAATCCGCTTTCTGCCCGCTTATTCACGAAAAGTTCTTTGCTTTCCATGGACATATGGTGTATAATATGGCTAAATTATTTCGTTTGCGCCTTTTTGGCCGCAGCGGAACAAGATGGATGGGCAGGATAACACTCCCCCACCCTGAAAATTCGGAGGACCACACATGGCTGATTACAAGGGCAATACCTGCCCCGTATGCAAACAAAAATTCAAAGAAGCAGATGATATCGTTGTCTGCCCGGACTGCGGCACACCGTACCACCGCGAATGCTGGAAAAAGGTCGGTGTCTGCGTGCATCAGGCAGACCACGCCGCCGGGTTTGAATGGACCCCGGACAACGTGATTTCCGACCGGCCGGATGATATCGTCTGCCCCAACTGCGGCACCCATAACCCGCTGGGCGCAAAATACTGCAACCACTGCGGCGTTTCGCTGCCGGACCACCCGGATAACGTGCAGTACCAGCAGGATCACCCCGCCCCCGGCGGCAACGGCCCGGTGTACGCCAACGGCAGCTACCAGGCCGACGGTGCCCCGCAGTATCGCCAGGCACCGCGCCAAGAACAGGCACCCGACCAGGACTTTTTCAGTGCAGGCAGCATGGGGCCGGATGGCTTTACCTGCAAGGAAGTCGGCCCCGATGACCCGATTGACGGCATCAAGGCGCGGGACTGGGCCAGCTATGTTGGGCCGTCCAGCATTTATTATATGATGCAGTTCTTCCGCATGCAGGAAACCCGGCGCAAAGCAGTCATCTCGTTCTCCGCCTTTTTCCTTGGGCCTTTCTATTTCTTCTACCGCAAAATGTGGAAGCAGGGTGTTCTTTTTGCGCTGCTGGATTTTATTGTGACGCTGCCCTCCCTGCTGTACCTGATGGCGGTATCCGGTGCGGAGTGGATGGTGGGTATGCCGTTTTTGCGGCTAATTCCCACGGCCATGCAGGTATGCTATGTGCTGAACTTTATCCAGATGGTTATTCGCGGCCTGTTTGCTGTGTACTGGTATAAAAAAGAAAGCGAACGCCGCATTCACCGCGTTTATGACCGCTGCCCCGAAGGCCCGCAACGCAGCGATGCCCTGGCCGCAACCGGCGGCACCAGCTGGGCAGCCGTTTTTATCTACCTTGGTGTTTACATCGCAGCCGGGGTTCTGGGATCTTTCCTGATGGGACCGGACCTGAACGCCGTAATCCGGTTTTTGACGATGTAAAAATATGAAGAAGTAAGGATAAGCGATATTTCAGGAGGAAAATGTATGAAAACAGCATTGGTCATTATGGCAGCCGGCATCGGCTCCCGCTTTGGCGGCGGCATCAAGCAGCTGGCCGCTGTCGGCCCCAACGGCGAGATCATCATGGATTACTCCATCCACGATGCCATCGAAGCCGGGTTTGACAAGATTGTCTTTATCATCCGCCACGACATTGAGGAGGCTTTCAAGGAAGCCATCGGCAACCGCATTGAAAAGACCTGTGCCGACCTGGGCGTTGAGATTGCCTATGCTTTCCAGGAGAAGGACGCCATCCCCGCCGGGTACGAAGTTCCCGCTGAGCGCAGCAAGCCCTGGGGCACCGGCCAGGCAGTTCTGGCCTGCAAGAATGTCATCAAGGAGCCGTTCGCCGTTATCAATGCTGACGACTACTATGGCAAGGAAGCTTTTGTCCAGATTCACAACTTCCTGCAGGGCTACACCCCGGACAAACCGAACGCCCTGTCCATGGCCGGCTTTGTTTTGAAGAACACCCTGAGCGACAACGGCGCTGTGACCCGCGGTGTCTGCCAGATGAACGCCGAAGGCTACCTGACCGATGTTGTGGAGACTTCCGGCATTGAAAAGACCGCTGACGGCGCTGCCGTTGAGGGCAAGGCCATTGACCCGGAGAGCCTGGTTTCGATGAATTTCTGGGGCCTGACACCGGAGTTCGTGAAGGTGCTGGAGGACGGTTTTGTGGAGTTCTTTGAGAAGAGCGTTCCCGCCAACCCGCTGAAGGCCGAGTACCTGCTGCCCATCTATATTGGCGAGCTGCTGGAAAAGAATGCCGTGACCGTTCAGGTGCTGCCCACCCATGACAAGTGGTTCGGCGTTACCTATAAAGAGGACAAGCAGACCGTGATTGACAGCTTTGCCAAACTGGTGGCCGATGGCGTTTACCAGAAAAACCTGTTCAGCGACCTGAAGCACTGAGCCTGCCCGTTGCAAACCGAATGAAATAAATCAAAGGGGTGAATCCCGGAGCCAGAGAATGTGCGAACCGCACAGAAATCTTTCCGCGGGTTCACCTCTTTTGATTGAAAACTACAAAAGCATGGGATTTTGCACCATGGAAAGTGAGGGTAAAATGCGGTATCGTAAATGTAGGAGGGATGTACAGATGCCGAAACAAAACATCGAAGCCGTGAACATTTCCGCAATGACTGCCGAACAGCGTGATGCCGCACTTGCCCTGGATGTGGAGCGCCTGCTGCGCTTTGGCCGCAAACACAAGCTCATCAAGGAGCTGGATGCCATTGTAGCCCGCAACACCCTGCTGGATCTGCTGGGTCTGGCCCAGCCCAGCGAGGAAAATGTGCCCAAAGAGGATTTTGACACCCCCGCTGCCCTGCTGGACGAGATGGTGGAGCTTGCCGCCGCCAAGGGCCTGTTTGACGGCAGTGTGCCGCAGTACCGCATCAACTTTGAAACCCGCATGATGGGTGCCCTGATGCCGCGCGAAAGCGAAGTCTGCCGCAAGTTCCGCAAACTGTATGCCAAGGGCGGCCCCAAAGCTGCCACGGACTGGTTCTATGATCTGTGCGTTGTGTCCAACTACATCCGCACGGCGCAAATTGCCAAGAACATCCAGTGGAACACGGCCACCCCTTACGGTGAGCTGGAAATTACCATCAACCTGACCAAACCGGAAAAAGACCCCAAAGTGATTGCCATGGAGCGGCTGCAGCCCGCTGCCAGCTACCCCAAGTGCATGCTGTGCAAGGAGAATATCGGCTATGCGGGGCGCATCAACTTCCCTGCCCGCCAGACCCATCGTATTGTGCCCATAAACCTGGCCGGTGAAACGTTCTATCTGCAATACAGCCCCTATGCCTATTTCCATGAGCACTGCATCATGCTGAACGACAGCCACAAGCCCATGGAGATGGACCGCCATACCCTGGCTGAAATTTTTGACTTTGTGGCACAGTTCCCCCATTACACCTGCGGTTCCAACGCTGACCTGCCTATTGTAGGCGGCAGCATCCTGAGCCACAGCCATTTCCAGGGCGGGCGCTATGTCTTCCCCATGCAGAAAGCGCATATCGCCGTACCGCTGCGCAACGCGCGCTACACCGGCGTGAAAGCCGGTATCGTCAACTGGCCGGTTTCCACCGTGCGCCTGGTGGGCCGCAGTTCCCAGGAAGTGCAGAGTGCCGCGGACGACATCCTGCGCACCTGGCGTGATTACAGCGATACCAGCGTAGATATCATCGCCCACACCGGCGATACCCCGCACAACACCGTCACCCCCATTCTGCACTATGATGAGAATGACGGCTACATTCTGGACCTGGCGCTGCGCAACAACCGCACCACCGAACAGTATCCGGACGGCATCTTCCACCCGCACAAGGAATACCACAACATCAAAAAAGAGAATATCGGCCTGATTGAGGTAATGGGCCTGGCCATCCTGCCCGCCCGCCTGAAAGATCAGAGCGCCGCCATTGCCGATATCCTGACCGGTTCCGCCCCCAACACCAGCCGCGAAGCTGGCAGCCCGCTGGCTGTACACGCTGACTGGATCGATGGTCTGATCAAAAAGTACGGCACCGGCCTGAAGCGTGAAAAAGCCGAGGCTGTTCTGCGGGATGAGATCGGTATTGTGTTCAGCCATGTGCTTGAAAACGCCGGTGTCTTCAAGCAGGATGCCGCCGGGCAGGCAGCTTTCCTGAAATTTATGGAAAGCGTTGGTTACCGTAAGGCATAAAATGCGCGTTCCCGCCAAAAGCGGCAAAATATTTTTGATATCCTGCAAAATACACCTTGACAAAAGGCGATTCTGCTTGATATAATAAGTTGCTGTGTCAAGCAAGACACACATCCTTGCCCTTGCGTAAAGGCAAGGGCCTAAAGTCCAAAAGGAGGTGCACAGAAAATGGCTAAGTATGAAACCATGTTGGTTACCAGTTCTGCTCTGGATGAGGAGGCTTCCGCTGCCCTGATCGGCAAGTTCAAGTCCCTGATCGAAGCAAACGGTACGATCGATTCTGTCGATGATTGGGGCAAGCGCCGTCTTGCCTACCCCATCGAAGACGAAACCGAGGGCGTTTATACCGTGATCAAGTTCACCAGCGAGCCGGATTTCCCCGCAGAGCTGGATCGTAACTACCGTATCACCGAAGGCGTTCTCCGCAGCATTATCGTTGCCGAGGAAGCCTGATTGAGCGCCACGCACCCTGGTGTGCGTGTTGGGAAGGAGTAACTGAATTATGCTGAATGTGGTTGTTCTTATGGGCCGCCTTGTTGCGGACCCGCAGCTGCGCCAGACGACGACCGGCAAAAACGTGGCTTCGTTCCGCGTTGCCTGTGACCGTGGGCGCCGCGATGCCAATGGCCAGAACCAGGCCGACTTCTTTGATGTTGTCGCCTGGGACCGCTCCGCTGAGTTTGTCTGCCGTTATTTCCAGAAAGGTTCCATGATTGCCATTGATGGCCGTCTGCAGAGCCGTAACTATCAGGATAAGAGCGGCAACAACCGCACTGCGATCGAGATCGTGGCCAGTAACATTAATTTTGTTACTCCCAAATCCCAGAATCCCGCTGCTGGTATGGGCGCGCCGATGGCGTCCGCTCCGATTCCTGCAGCACCGGCTGATTATTCTCGTCCCGCAGCGCAGCCCGCTGCTCCCGCCTATTCGGCTGGCAGCAACGATGACTTTGCACTGATTGAGGACGAGGGCGATTTGCCGTTCTGAATCGATTATACCAATTTTACAAGGAGGTAACCGGATCATGGCTATGGATCGTTCTTCTCGTCCGATGCATCGCGGCCGCAAAAAGGTTTGCAGCTTCTGCGTTGATCGCATCGACCGCATTGATTACAAGGATCTGCCCCGCCTGCGCAAATACGTCAGCGAGCGTTCCAAAATCATTCCCCGCCGCGTCACCGGCACTTGCGCTTTCCATCAGCGCGAGCTGACCGTTGCTATCAAGCGTGCTCGCCATATGGCTCTTATGCCGTACGTCAGCGATTGATTTTAACGGCTGCTGAATAAGCACAGCAATCCCCCGCCGCTCAGGCTGCAAGGCCTGCGGCGGGGGATTTTTGTTTGGTTGATTTTTTATAAATAATAATGAATAGAGAATAAAGAATCATTGTGACGCCGTGGGCGTCACACTCCCATTATTCATTATTCTTTATTCTTTATTAATTCAATAAACGCGGCCCCGGCACAACAGGTTGTCTTTCCTGTAATGCCGGGGCCTTAGGTTTATTCTTCTGCCGTTGCTATCACGGTGCTGCTGTTGCAGCAGGGTCTGTGCTGTCCGCCCAGTTGGGCTGTTCGGAGGGTGTGGGCGATGAATCCACCGCAAACGCATCGTTGCGTGCCCCGGCGATATATACCGTCACGACAGTCTCATCTGCATCAAACTTGGTGCCTTTGCTCACATCGCATTTTACAACGCAGTTCTCTGCGTACTGGCCATCGTTTTCAATGATCTGCATGCTATAGTTGATGCCGGATTCATCCAGCTTTTTGCTGGCGTTGTTCTGCGTCCAGCCGATGATGTCCGGCATTTCCACCAGCATGGGGCCTTTGCTGACTACTAACTGGATGGTGGGTGCCTGTTCCGTGACCAGCGTTCCGGCCACCGGCTCCTGCCTGATGACGCAGCCCTCCGGTACAGTGGAGCTGAAATCCTCCGTCATGGCAATGCGGTAATGGGTATACAGCGTGTTATTTTTGATATCGGTCTTATAGTTCTTTCCCACAAGGTCCGGGTAAACTTCCACATCACTGTTGGTCGTGCTGGAAGCCGATGTGGCGGTGGATGCCGCACCGGAAACTGCCGGTTTTGTATCGCTCCCCTTGCCGCCTTTCAGCAGACTCCACAGCAACAGCACCACCAACACAAAGATGACCACCATGGAAGCCGCCAGAATCTTTTTGGTGGATACCTGGTTTTCGCCTTTTTCAAACATGGCGTTCGCCACGGTGGGATCAGTCAAGGCGCTCATCAGCTCCGGTACCGTCTGCATCCGCTTGGCGGGGTCCAGCCGCATGGCGCAGGTCAGCACCTGAGAAAAATAGGTCGGCACACCAGATTCCAGGCTGTGGGCGTTCTCCATACTGTCCCGTACCTTGCGCTGCGGGGCTGCCACCGGCACCTGGCCCGTTACCAGTCGGTAAGTGACCGCCGCCAGAGCGTACACATCGGTGTACCGTCCAGAGAATTCCGCCGCTGAATACTGTTCCGGTGCCGCATAGCCGGGGTAAAGCTGGCTTTTCAGCTCGCTGCCTGCCGTGCGCAGGGCCAGCGTGCCATACCCGGTCAGCCGGGCGGCACCGTCAATAGGCAGCAGGATGTTATCCGGGCAGATGCCGCGGTGGATCAGCCCGGCCTTGTGAAGCAGGGCCACCCCCTCCATCACGGGCTGCAGCAAGGTTCGGGCCTCCACGGGGGTCAGGGTGCGGGCGCGCAGTTTGAGGTAATGGGTCAGGGTCATGCCCTTCTCGGTTTCCTCCACCGCGTATACGGTGTTGTTTTCTTCCATCACATCCAGAATCTGCGAAAGGCCGGTTGCCGGGGTGATGCGGTGCAGGTCATCGTACAAATCTTTGAAATCCATCCGGCTGGTTTTGAACAGCACTTCCCGGCCCTCTTTGGGCATCAGGTCGCCATCCGGGCTGCGGCCATTGCACAGCGTTACCGGGAAATACTCTTTGATCAGCACAAACCGACGTTCATCATTATCCACACCGCGGTAGCACAGGCCGTCGCCGTCGGCGCTCTGGTATTCACCCACGGTGTAATGCCCGCCCAGTTGGGTGCCAAGGGGCAGCGCGCCTTCGGGGTTATGGTTTTCCAGGGACTTGCCGCAGTTGGGGCAGCTGCCATGGTAGCCGCTGCGCACGGGTTCCAGGCAGTGCGGGCAAAGGGGAAGTTGGCTCATAACATGGCTCCTTTGTGTAAAAAGAAGGCGCGTAAAAACCGAAACATCCGGCTTTTGCGCGCCTCCTCAAACATTCAAGCTCAAACCTTGGCTGCCAATCAGCGGTCCAAGTCTTCTTCATTCTCCAGGGTAGTCCATGCGTTCTGCACGTCGTCGTCATCGTCCAGTGCGTCCAGCAGCTTGCCCATGTTGACCAGCTGATCCGGATCGGTCAGGGCGGTGGTGGTGGAAGGAACCTGTGCCACATCGGCAGAAATGAACTTATAGCCCTTTTCTTCCAGTGCGTTGCACACAGCGGTGAAGTTATCGGGATCAGTGGTGACCTGTGCAGCCTCTTCGCCTGCATCAAAATCCTCGGCACCGGCATCCAGAGCATCCATCATCAGCTGGTCGGGGTCGGCATCTTCCAGGTCAACCACGATCACACCCTTCTGGGTGAACATGAAGCCAACGCAGCCCATCTGGCCCAGGTTGCCGCCAAACTTATCAAAGTAATGGCGCATGTTGGCAGCGGTACGGTTGCGGTTATCGGTCAAGGTTTCGACCATAACGGCAATGCCGCCGGGGCCGTAACCTTCATAGGTAATTGCTTCGTACTCGGTCTTATCGCCGCCCTCGGCGCGCTTGATGATGCGCTGAATGTTATCATTCGGCACACTGTTCGCCTTAGCCTTAGCGATCAGGGCTGCCAGCTTGGAGTTGGAAGCGGGGTTGCCGCCGCCTTCCTTAACGGCAACAGCGATCTCGCGGCCGATCTTGGTGAAAACCTTGGCACGGGCGCCATCGGTCTTTTCTTTCTTGCGCTTAATGTTATTCCATTTGCTATGTCCGGACATGAAAATCCCCCTAAAAAATTGATGTGTAACCGCACATTGAAGGCGGTAAGATTCCCGCACTTTGCGCAAAGTGCGCGAACCGACAAATTACATTAGTATAGTATAGCACATTTCTATGCCGTTTTCAATGTTTTGGCGGTGTTTTTCTGGATGTATTTGAAAACAAAAGCGGCAAACGTTTTGTAAATGCAGAACGAACTTTTTTCAAGTGCTAACCATGTTGACGGAAACGGGGCTATGGTTGCAGCTTTCCCTTTCCGCTTTTATGTCTGCACTATTTTTACGGTCATTTCAGGTTGCGCAGGGCTTTGGGGTAATGGTTCTTAATGCGGCCCCCGCTGGCCTTGCCCCCGCCGAGGGGGAAGCCATCCACCAGCACAGCACACCAGCCGTTCTGGGCGGTTTGGGCTTCGATCTCTTCCCCGCGCAGCCACGCTGCGGTGCGCGGATCCGCCAGGGTCAGCTCCTCGCAATTGGTGCACTGGGCACCGTAAGCCATAAACAGCGCATGGGCCGGTTCAAAGCGCCCTTTTGCCGCGCGGCCCACGGGCACCCCGGCGCGCAGCACATGCAGCTTTGCCGCGGGCAGCAGGGCGGGCGGCTCCAGCAAAAAGCCATCCCCCACTACTGCAATGGGCTGGCCCGCCAATGTGGGGAAAACCTCTTTGGCAAAGCTCTGCCACGCCTGCAATGCCTTGGCATCCACACGGGGTGTTTTGCCGCCTTTTCCTTTACCGTTTTTGCCGCGCGGCAGTTCCACCGCCGGGGCATCTGCCGCCTTTTGCAGTTTGGCCATAAAATGGCCCTCGCCGCCATCACAGGGCCAGATGCGGCGGCAGTATTCTGCCTGTAATGGATCGTTTCCAGCCCGGTTGGCTTCACCGGGCTGGCCAAAACCGCAGCCGGAAAGATCACACAGGGTAAACTCCGGATGCCTTGCCAGGAAAGCTGCGATCTGCCCTTCATCTTCCCCCGGCGCAAAGGTGCAGGTGGAATAGACTAAAATTCCGCCCGGCGCCAGCATGGCCGCGGCGTTTTCCAGAATCTCTGCCCCCAAAGCGGCGCAGCGATCCAGCAGGGGCTGGTCATACTGGGTCACGGCAACGCTTTCCTTGCGGAACATCCCCTCGCCGGAACAGGGGGCATCCACCAGAATGCGGTCAAACTGGCCGGGGTACGCGGCAGCCAGGCGGGCGGTGTCCTCGTTGGTCACAATGGCGTTGGTCACACCCATGCGCTCCAGATTCTGGCGCAGAACTTCGGCGCGGGCAGCCACAAACTCGTTGGCCAGCAGCACGCCCTGCCCGGCCAGTGCGGCAGCCAGCTGGCTGGTTTTGCCGCCCGGCGCAGCGCACAGGTCTGCCACCCGCATACCGGGGCGCACATCCAGCAGCGCAGCCGGGGCGCTGGCGCTGGGTTCCTGCGCATAAAAGGCTCCCGCATGGTGGTAGGGGTGGCGGCCGGGTTTCCAATCCGGCTGCGGCACCACAAAAGCGGACGCGCAAAACGGCGATGCTTCCAGCGGAAAATCCGCCAGCGCGGCAAACTGCTGCGGCGTGCAGCGCAGGGCATTCACGCTGGCCCCACGCACCGCCCCCTGCCCCGGATAGGAAAACATTGCATCAAACCGCGGGCCAAGCAGGGTGCGCTCCCGCTGAACAAACAGTTCCGGCAGTTGTGAAATTATCATGGATCAACCTCCATTTTGCATATCAGCGGCAAGGCTGGGCAGACTATTGGCAGAGCCGGTGGAACCCGGCCCCAAATTGCTTTTTTGATTTTGAAAGGAGTACCCGCATATGGCACGCAGCACCAACGAACAGAACAAGACCCAGAACTGCAATACCCGCAAGGCCAGCCAGAAAGCTCCCCAGAGCACCACGCAGAAAACCACCAACTCCACCACAGACTGCGGCTGTGGCTGCGGCACCAAGGGCAAGGACGACGGCAGCAAAAAGAAGTGATGCTTTGCCCTGAAAAGCCAGATGCATATTGAAGAATTTGGCTTCAAAACGCATTTTTAAGGTTATGCACAGGGCAAGCGGCCGCGGGCGAACGATGTCTGCCCCTACGGAGCGCTATTTGGCAGTCTAAGGCAGTGCTATATCAACAGCACTGCCTATTTTATTGTGCCGCCACACAAAAAGCCGGTGCTGTTTGCTAGGCACCGGCTTTGTTGCAGCTTGTGTTTCTGCGCACAGGCACTTATTGTTCCGGGGTATAATTTTTCCAGATCGTTTCAAACAGTTCTTCGATCCGATCATCCCGGCCCATCAGGTGCAGCCAGCCCAGCAGGCACTCAAAGCCTGTGGAGGCGCGGTATTCCTGCGCGGTGGCATGCTTGGCCACGCTGGCTTTGCTGGCATTTTTGCCGCGGCGCAAAATGTTCTGCTCTTCCTCGGTCAGCATCGGCTCAATAAGGGCAAGCTCCTGGTTCTGCGCGTGGGCAGATACATAATGCGTTGCCACACTGTGCAGCCGACCCGGCTGCAGGCGGGATGTTTCCACCAGACGCTGGCGGACCAGCAGTTCCAGCACGGCATCCCCCGCAAAAGCCAGGGCCAGCGGCGACATTTCGTGGATATCAATTTCCGGGTGTGCTTCAAATAACATGGCGTGCCTCAATAAACGTAATCGAACTCGTATTCGCCGATCTTGATGGTATCGTCCTCTTCCACGTTCTGGCGGACCAGCTCATCCAGAATGCCGGAATCGCCCAGCTGGGTCTGGAAATACTGCAGGCTTTCATAGTCCTCCACGTTGGTACCGGCCAGAATACGCTCCAGCCAGGGGGCGTCCACGGTAAACTCGTGGGCACCGGTGCGCTCCACGGTAAAGGGACGGGTGGGGGCATCGACCAAGCTGGGTTTAACGTACTCTGCCTCAAACACCTTGACCGGCGGCAGCTCTTTCAGGCGGCTGTACACCAGGGCGGGCAGGGCGTCCACCCCCTGGCGGGTTGCGGCGGAGATGGGCACAAAGGTCAGCCCCTTGGCTTCCACAAACTGCTTGAATTCTTCTACCTGTTCGGGGGTTGCGATATCACACTTGTTTCCCAGAACAATCTGCGGGCGGGTAGCCAGATCTGCGGAGAAGCCCTCCAGCTCGTGGTTGATCTGCTCAAAGTCCTCCTTGGGGTCGCGGCCCTCGCAGCCAGAAACATCCACCACATGCAGCAGCAGGCGGCAGCGCTCCACATGGCGCAGGAAGTCATGGCCCAGACCAACGCCATCGGCAGCACCTTCGATCAGGCCAGGGATATCGGCGCAGACAAAGCTCTGTTCCGGGCCAACGCGCACAACGCCCAGAACGGGGGTCAGCGTGGTAAAGTGATAGTTTGCAATTTTGGGGCGTGCCGCGCTGATGGTGCTGATCAGGGTGGACTTGCCAACATTGGGGAAGCCGATCAGGCCAACATCCGCGATCACTTTCAATTCCAGAGTCAGGTGCATATCCTCACCGGGCAAACCGGGCTTGGCAAAGCGCGGGATCTGACGGGTGGGGGTGGCAAAGCGGGCATTACCCCAACCGCCGCGGCCGCCCTTGGCCACAACAACCGGGGCATCGCCGGAAAGATCTGCCACGACCAGGCCGGTCTCGGCTTCTTTCAGCACGGTGCCGCGGGGCACGCGGATGACCAGGTCATCGGCATCCTTGCCTTTCTGGCGGGCACCGCGGCCATTTTCGCCATCGGGGGCGGTATACTTGCGCTTATAGCGGAAGTCCATCAAGGTGGACAGGTTTGGGTCCGCCTGGAACACGATATTGCCGCCGCGGCCGCCATCGCCGCCGTCCGGGCCGCCAGCCGCGACGAACTTTTCGCGGTGGAAGCTGACCGCGCCATCGCCGCCCTTGCCGGCGTGCAGCCAGATGGTTGCGACATCAATAAAATTACTGGTACTGGGCATGTGTTACCTCCTTTAGGGGGTGTTGCAAATACAAAGAATAGAGAATAATGAAAAATGATGGTGTACCGCCAATGGCGGCACGGGATTGGTTTATAATAGTGTGTACGCAGAATATCGGGAATATTTTCTTTTTAGGGTACGCATCTGGGCATAGTTGTCGGAACGGTCGAGACCGTTCCCTACATCGCTTTTTATGACTAGCCGCAAACATTAAAAATGTTTGTAGAGCAGGATGCCCTCACCCTGCCGTAGAGAAACCTTGCTTATCGCTGCAAACATTGCAAAGGGTTTGTAGGGCGGGATGGGCGGCAAAAGATTGAGGCGAGCAAATAGGGTAGTACCGCGGGACGATGCGAGCATCGTCCCCTACAGAACTTGCCGGGGTTTTGCAATCGGCCCTCTACCTTGCTACTCTTTTGCCACGTTTCCCCGCCTGTTCTCGCCTTTGGGCAAAAGAAAAGAGCGAGCCGCACGGCCCGCCCTTAAAAGGTTACTTACTGCTTGACAGTGCAGCGCTTGCGGTCACGGCCAACGCGCTCGAAATGAACGCGGCCATCAACCAGAGCGTACAGGGTGTCATCGCTGCCGATGCCGACGCCCTCACCCGGATGGATGTGGGTGCCGCGCTGACGGACCAGAATGTTGCCGGCCAGAACAAACTGACCGTCGCCGCGCTTAACGCCGAGGCGCTTGGACTCGGAATCACGGCCGTTCTTGGTAGAACCTACGCCTTTCTTATGTGCCATTGTGCTTAACCTCCTTAGCCGTTGATCGCGGTGATTTCCACCTTGGTGTAGGGCTGACGATGGCCCTTGCGAACCATGCTGCCCTTCTTGGGACGATAGGTGATGATGTTGAGCTTCTTGCCCTTGCCGTTCTTGATGACCTTGCCGACAACGGTAGCGCCTTCAACAACGGGAGCGCCAACCTTAACAGCGCCCTCCTCGCCAACGGCCAGGACTTTTTCGAAGGTGACTTCGCTGTCAGCCTCAGCGTTCAGCTTCTCAACAAAAATGCTGTCGCCAACTTTGACGCTGTACTGCTTGCCACCGGTCAGAATAACTGCGTACATGTGATAACCTCTTTCAATAAGTCTCGCTGGATGCGGGGCGGCGTGCAAATGCACACACTTGCAGAGCCCATGCCATGCGGCCTAATTATCATACCACATGCGCCCAGTTCCGTCAAGATACTTTTTGAAATAATTTCAAATAGCAACGCCATTTTGCATGGCAGCAGCCTGGGTGGTGTTCTTCATCAGCATGGCACGGGTCATGGGGCCAACGCCGCCGGGCACCGGGGTGATGTAGCCTGCCACGGCGCTTGCTTCCTCAAAGTTCACATCGCCGTGCAGCTTGCCGTCCGCACCGCGGTTGATGCCGACATCGATCACCACGGCGCCGGGCTTGACCATATCGCCAGTCACGAAACCAGCGCGGCCAACGGCGGCAACCAGAATATCCGCGTTGGCGCAGATTTCTTTCAGGTTGGCCGTGTGGGAATGGCAGACCGTAACGGTTGCATTTTTAGCCAGCAGCAACAGGGCTGCGGGCTTGCCCACAATGTTGGAACGGCCGATGACCACGGCGTTTTTGCCGTCAATTTTGGTGCCGGTAGATTCGATCATGCGGATGCAGCCCGCCGGGGTGCAGGGCAAAAAGCAGGGCTGGCCGGTCTGCATACGGCCCACGTTGACAGGGGAAAAACCGTCCACGTCCTTTTCCGGCGGGATGGCGTCAATCACGGCGCGCTCATCGATCTGCTTGGGCAGCGGCAGCTGAACCAGAATGCCGTTTACGGTTTTGTCGGCTGCCAGCTCTGCAATTTTGGCCAGCAGTTCTTCCTGGGTGGTGGTTTCCGGCATGCGCAGTTCCAGGCTCTTGATGCCGCATTCGCCGCAGTCCTTTACCTTGCCGCGCACATACACCTGGCTGGCGGGGTTTTCGCCCACCAGAATCACAGCCAGGCAGGGCTCAATCCCCTGGACTTTCAGGGCTGCTGCTTCGGCGGCAGCTTCGGCTTTGGTTGCGGCCGCAAGGGCCTTTCCGTCAATGATCTGTGCACTCATCTTTGCATTCCCTCCTGTGGTTTTCAGGTGCAGGATGCACCTAAACGTTACTCCCCTGCTTCGTCCTCCGGGGCCGGGGCTTCCGGCGCTTCGGTGGGCTGCTGGGGTTCGGCTGCCACATTCCCCTCTTCTATCGCTTCACCATTGTCACTATTATCTTCTACTTTTTCCGCTTCGTCAAGGTCAAATTCCTCCAGGCGGCGGTTCATGGCGGCAGTGGCCTGAACAAATTCGCGATGGGACGCACTTGCGGGCAGTTCATCCACCACAAAATAAGTTCCGGCGGCATCCAGTTTTTTCAGGTTGCTCACCTGCAGCGGCACCATCAGCTGCGCGCCCTTAAATCGCTGCAACCCGGCCACCAGCAGCACCACCGCCGTGGCCACAGACACCAGTGCCACCAGCTGGCTGGTGCGCAGGGTGGAAGTGACCATCAGCGCATCGGTGCGCAGACCCTCGATCCAGTAGCGGCCCAGGCCGTACCAGATGATGTAGAGCAGAAACAGTTCGCCGTTAAAGCGGCGCTTTTTGATATGGCTTGCCAGCAGCACAACCCCCACCAGGCACCAGATGCTCTCGTACAGGAAGGTCGGGTGTACCGGCTGGGTGGGGTCCACAGTAACGCCCTCAGCGGCCAGGGTGGCCTGTACGCTGAGCAGGTAGTTATAGGTACCCTCGCTGTACATGCCCCAGGGCAGCGTGGTGTTGCTGCCGAAAGCTTCCTGGTTGACAAAGTTGCCCCAGCGGCCCACGCCCTGACCAATCAGGAAGCATATCCCAACCAGATCAAAGAGCGGCAGGATGGGAATGCGGCGGATCTTGGCCATCAGGCCGCCAAACACAAATGCGCCGATGACCGCGCCGTAAATGGCAATACCGCCCTGGCGGATATCGATCATCTGCCAGATGCTTTCATACTTGAACGGCGCAAACACAATATAATAAATGCGCGCGCAGACGATTGCCATGACCGCGCCCACCAGGATCACATCGATCAGGCGGTCGGAGTTGATGCCGAAATCATCCGCATTGCGGAAAGCAAACAGCATGGCAAGCACCATGCCCGCGGCGATGATCACACCGTACCAGTAAATGTTGAAACCGCCAATGCTGAGCGCAACGCGGTTGATGGTAAATTCCAGCCCAAGGCCGGGAAACTGAACATCAAAAGACATCTGCCATTACACCTCATTCCTTCGGGTCGATCTGGATATAGGCGCTGTTTTCTTCCAGCAGCATGGTTTGCAGTGCCTTGTTCACATCGTCAACGGTCAAAGCGGCCAGCGCTTCAATTTCATCTGCCAGGGTGCGGCCTTTCAGGAAGGCCATGCCCATCTCCTCGGCGGCATCGTCCACGTTCTCCACATCAGCCAGCATTTCGCCGTACATCTGGTTTTTGACCAGGGTAAACAGCTCCGGGTCTACGCCGTTTTGGCGCAGGCGGGCAATTTCATCCCGCACCATCTGGGCAACCTCACGCGGGGTCTCACTTTCACCGGTAAAAGCGATGATGCAGGCTCCCTCGGTGGAAAGATAATCGCCGCTGAACTCCGGGTTGACCAGCGATTCATCATACAGCTTGCGGTACAGATTCGTCAGCCCGCCGCAGATCAGGTCCGGCAGCAGGTCTGCGATAACCTCCATGCGGGTATCGCCGCGGTTGATGGCGGCTTCCTTGTAGCCAAGGGCAAAGCAGGGCTTGTTGACCGGCATGGTAAAGGTGGTTTCTTTGTGCTGCACCGTATCGGCTTCCTGCGGGAAGATGGTTTCCACCTGCGGGGGGTCCACTGCGTCATACACACCGTTGCGGCGGCAGGCTTCCACAGCCTGATCCAGCGTGATGTTGCCCGCAACGGAAAGCACCATGTTGCCGGGGCGGTAGAACGCATCGGTGCAGGCGTACAGCAGTTCGGGCGTCAGCTCGGCAATGCTCTGGGTGGTGCCGGCGATATCGTCCCGGATGGGATGGCTTTTATACAGGCAGCGGAACAGTGCGGTCAGCAGCCGCCAATCCGGGCTGTCGTCATACATTTTGATTTCCTGCCCGATGATGCCCTGCTCCTTGGCGATGGTCTCCTTGGTAAACCAGGGATGACCGACCATGTTGAGCAGAATATCCAGGTTTTCATCCGTCATGCCGGTTGCGGTAAAAATATAGCAGGTGCGGTCATAGCTGGTAAAAGCGTTTGCCGCAGCGCCAGTTTTGGCATACAGGTCGAACGCATCGCCCTGCTCGGATTCAAACATTTTGTGTTCCAGAAAGTGCGCGGTACCAGCGGGCAGCTGGATCCGTTTGCCGTTAAGGGTAAATTCCCGCACAACGGAGCCAAAGTTGGTGGCGTACATGGCGTGTACCGAGCTGTAGCCCGGCATAGTGCGGCACAAAACCGTCAAGCCGCTGGGCAGGGTCACGCTCTGGCAGTTGACCGCCCCCGCGGCTTTTTCCCGGATGGCAGCCGGGCTGTGTTCTGCGTGTTCCATCATGCGTTTTCCCCCTCCCCTTTTGCCGTCAGCGTGTATCCAACAGAGTAATGGTAACTCTGCAGCACTTCGCGCACTTCGTCCGCCGTAACGGCGTTGGTCAGCACCTTGCCGTATTCCGGCGGGGCCAGCGCTTCGTCACGCAGGATCTGGCCATAGTACCAGCTTTCCAGTCCTCCGAGGGAATCCCCCAGCGAATCCAGGCTGGAAAGCAGGCTGCGGCGGCAGTCGTCCATTTCCTGTTCGGTGATAGGGCCGGTGCACAGGTCGTTCAGTTCTTTCAGGATCGCAGCTTCGGCTTGGGCTTCGCGGCCCGGCTCCACGCCGGAATCCACCATCATCACACCGGTGGCGCGCAGAGCGCTGGAACCGCAGTAATAGCAAAGGCTCTGTTTTTCGCGCACATTGCGGAACAGGCGGCTGGTGGTGGAGCCGCCAAACACGCTCATTGCCATCCGCATCACGGTAATACTGGGCAGGTCCTCCGGCGTACCGCGGGTAAACAGCATACACAGCTTGGCCTGGGTCAGGCCGGGGATTTCCTCGCTGAAGTGCTGGGTTTCAATAATGGGCATGGCCAGCGGCATGGCAAAGCGCTGGGGGCTGCGGGCAGCGCCAGCCAGCTTTTGCAGCAGCAGCTCTTCCACCAGGGCGGGATCCGCCCCCTGCACCATCACATCAATGGATGCCAGCGAAAGGATGCGGTCATACTCGGCTTTCAGCGTCTGGGGCGTTACGTTGGGCAGGTCACTTTTGTAGCCGCCCAGCTCAATGCCTGCCGGGGAATCGCCGTAAAATTTGCGGCGGGCCTGGCGCACACAGTACAGGCGCTTATTGTTGAACTCGGCATCCAGGCGGCGGGCCAGGGATTCTTTTTCAATGCGCACAGCCTCCGGGTCAAACACACCATCAATCAGGTACGGCTCAAAGATGGTACCAAAGGCGATATCGGCATATTCACGGGTCAGATTCTCACCGTCAAGGGCAAAGCGATCCTTGATGCCGCAGATGTCCACCGTCAGCACGCGGTCAATTCCGGCGCTGCTCTGGTCCACGCCAAGGTCGGCACCGTACAGCCGCGCCAATTTGCGGGAAAGCTCCGTCATATCCGGGCAGCCCGCATAGCCGCGTTCCAGCACCAGCGGCAGCACAGCGGCATCCGTTGCGCTGCGGCGCAATGCCGGGTAGCGCAGATGGATGGTAATGCGGCAGCGGTTAAATTTTTCGGCATCCAATGTGGTGATAAATACACCGGGAGCCAGTTTTTTACGTTCCAAATCAATATCCTCCGAATTTCTTCCGAATTCCTCGGATGATGGGTCCCGCCCTTAAAACGATGTGCGGCGTTTGCCGGTCATGGCGGCAACGTCCAGGGCCAAAACCGTGGTGTGTTCCACCATTTCCGGCTCAAAGGGCAGGTCCGGGCAGTGGTAATGCTGCATCAGCGCCTGCAGGGCGGTCAGCTTTTCCCCGCCTTCCACAAAGCGGACGGTCCCGCGGCCAATGACGCTCTGGTAGTTCATGCCATACGTGCAGGAGGTTGCCCCGCCGCTTACGGTGCCGGGGCAGTCAGCTTCAAAGCTCACATTGGGGTCAGCGCGCAGCAGGTCCAGCTTGGTGCCAACGGGGGCACAGTGGAAATACAGCGTCAGGCTTTGCGGCCCGGCGGCCATACCAAAGTTCAGCGGAACAAGGTACGGCACGCCGGATGCCGGGTCGTTGATGGCAACGCGGCAGACGGGGCACTGTTCCAAAATGGCAAGTTGGCCCTCCAGGTCCGCCACTTCACGATCCTTACGGCGCATTACGCTTCCTCCTTTGCGGCAAAATAGGCAATGCTTTGCTGGGCAGCGGTTTCGATCAGGTCTGCCAGCTCCTGCAATGTACCAAACTTGCGCACAGCGCACAGGTAGTGGTGGAATTCCAGCACCGGCGTCTGGCCATAGGTATCGCCATGGTAGCCCGGCACATAGGTTTCGCAGGTAACAGGGGCGTTGGCGGCATCCACGGTGGGGCGGCGGCCAATACCGGTTGCGGATGGCCACCAGCGGCCATCCAGCCAAATGCGGGTCAGGTACACGCCGGTGCAGGGCTGCAAAGCGTCTGCGGGATAGTTCTGGTTGATGGTGGGTTTGCCCAGCTTGGAGGTGCCGATGCCCTTGCCGTGGCGCACCGGCCAGTCAATGCAGTAGGGCGCCCCCAGCATGGCGTTGGCATCCTCGATGCGGCCTTCCTCCAGCGCGGCACGGATGCGAGTGGAGGAAACCGTCTGCCCGCCGTATTGTGCCATGTCCACAATGGTCACGGCGATGCCCAGCGGGGCGCACAGCTCCTTCAGGCGGTCCACATTCCCGGCGGCATATGCGCCAAAGGTAAAGTTATCGCCGCAGAACACCGCCTTGGCGGCAAAGCATTCCACCAGAATTTTGTTGACGAAATCTTCCGGGCTTAAGCTGCGGAAGGATTCAAACGGGGGTTCCATATAGGCGGTAATGCCCAAAGCGGCAACGCGGGCATGCTTTTGCCCAGCGGACAAGATACGCCCGCCCTTGAGCGACTGCCCGCCCGGCAGGCTGAAGGTAAAAGCCGCGGGGGTCAGGCCGTGGGCCGCGGCGTATTCCACCGCTGCCCCCAGCACACGGCGGTGCCCAAGGTGAACACCGTCAAAATAGCCCAAGGCCACGGCGCTGCCGTTGGGTGCGCCCACCGGGGCCAGTGTATTCAAAATATTCATGGTAGTTGGCATACTTCCTGTTGTTGAGCGGACAGCGGTTCTGCCCGTTGCGGTTTGGGTGCAGGCGTTCACGCCCGCTCGCAGAAGATCTTTTCCACCTGCAGCACACCCTGCGTCACGTTGGCAAGCCCCAAAAAGGTACCTGCGGCATCATACACGCGGTATTTGCCGTCCTGTGCGCGGTAGTGGCTGGTGGGGCAGCCGTTGAAGAGGTGCTTTTTCACTGCATCGTCCACCGTCAGGGCAGGCAGCGAGGCAAACACGTGTTCCACCGGCAGCAGCCATCCACTTTGCTGCAGGATACCTGCTTCGGCAGCGGCCAGGATTTCCGGCAGGGTGTGGCATTCCTCAATCTTGAACGCCCCGGCGCGGGTGCGGCGCAGTGCCGCCAATGTGGCGGGCACGCCCAAAGCTGTACCGATATCCTCCGCCAGAACGCGGATGTAGGTGCCCTTGGAGCAGCTGACTCGGATGGTGTAATCCCCCGGTGCCGGGCTGCCCAGGTAGGTAATCTCATAAATCGTGATGGGGCGCGGGGTGCGCTCCACCGTCTGGCCTTTGCGGGCCGCCTTGTACAGCGGCTGGCCGTTGATCTTGACCGCTGAATACATCGGCGGCAGCTGCATCTGCCGGCCCATAAACTGCGGCAAAACAGCTTTCAGCTCTGCTTCACCCACCGTAACAGGAGCGGTTTCCAGCGCAGTGCCGGTCACATCGCCGGTATCGGTGCGCAGGCCAAGGCGAATGGTAGCTTCATAGGTTTTATCATGGTCAGGCTGGCGGTCCGCCGCGGCGGTGGCATTGCCGATAAACACGGCGAGCACACCAGTCGCCATAGGATCCAGTGTGCCCGCGTGCCCCAGCCTGCGCGTTCCCAGCGCACCGCGCAGCTTGGCCAGCACATCAAAGCTGGTCCAGCCCGCAGGTTTATCAACTGGGAGAATGGCACAAGTATTCATTGGGGTTTTCCTTTTCAGTTTATTGTGCTGCATTCGGCAGCAGCACCCAGCTGCGGTGCCAGCCTTGCGGCGGCAAGCAGACGGTGCCATCTTGCAGGTTTACAGGCGTGTGCCGCATCCCCGTGTGCTGCGCGTTGTGGTGCAGCTGGCCTTCAACCAGCGTCCTGATCCAGCAAGCCGCAGCGCTGCAACTCCTTGCGGACTTCCTCCAGCACGGCATGCTTGGCGTTATCCAGGTTGCCGCTGATCTCGCACCCGGCTGCGCGGGTATGGCCGCCGCCGCCCAGGCGGCGCGCAATGTTGCAGGCATCAATGCTGCCCGATGTGCGCACGCTGATGCGGAAGCTGCCATCCCGCTGCTGGCGGTAGGTCAGGCCAACCTCCACGCCTTCAATGGAGCGCGGCAGGCTGGTCAGGTCCTCCAGCTCGGCACCCGCCACGCCGGAAGATTCGATCTGGTCCCAGGTCAGGCAGATCACGGCGCACAGGTCGTTGAAATAATATTCCAGGCTTTCCATCGCCATGCGTTCCGCAGTTATGCGGGCATGGGAGCGGGATTCAAACAGGCGGGCATTCAGTTTTTCCACATCGGCACCGGCTTCCATCACGCGGGCCGCCGCCATATGGGTGCGGGGCGTGGTACTGGCAAACTTAAAGCAGCCGGTATCGGTTGCAATGCCGGTATACAGGCAGTTGGCGATCTGCGGCGTAATGGTCACGCCCATATCCACGATCACATCCAGCAAAAACTCGCAGGCCGCGGCGGCGCCGGGATCCAGCAGGGTTTCATAGGCATAGCCGCTGTTGCTGGCATGGTGGTCAATGCAAAGGTTGGTATGGGCGGCATACTGCGGCACATTGTTATTTTCGCCAAAAAGCTGGATGCTGGCAACATCCACCGCCACCACAAATGCAGGGTTAAAGCTGCCGTCAAACCAGCGCAGCTCCATATAATCATACATTTTGGGGATGGGGTCGCTGCATAAAATCGCGGCGTTTTTGCCCAGCGCCTTGAGCGCAAGATACAGTGCACCGGCGCAGCCGATGGTATCGCCATCGGGGTTTTTGTGGCAAAGGATCAGGATATCGTCCGCGCCGCGCAGACGCAGCACGGCTGTCTGCCGATCCACAGATTCGGTCATAAGGCTCCTCTTTTCTCGGCCGCGATTGGGGGCTATTCCCTCTCCCCCGTTGGTTCCGGCCTTTGGGAAGGCGCAGCTGCAAGCGTAAATTTCAACTGCGCGTTTTGGTCGATGACTGGCTGCAGCACCAGTTAAGATGTATCTGAAAGCAACGAAAATGACAGATATTTCGCAAGCACAAGCAGGATGTAAGGCAAAGAACCGCAGGGATCCTTTGTGTTTTTTAGCGCAAAATCCGGCTGTGTTTGTAAAAACAGACTACATTTTCGACTTTTCAGATACAGTCTGGGCAGGTTATTCCTGCTCTTCCGGTTCTGCCGGTGCTGCGGGGTGTGCTTTTTCAATATCCTGCAGCAGCTGGTCAATATGCACTGCGTAAGCAGCGCTGTCATCCTTGGTAAACACAAAGCGTGGGGCTTTGCGGATGTGCATGCGGCGGCTGACTTCGGTGCGGATATGGCCCGAAGCTTTGTTCAGGGCCTTCACCACCGGGTCCGCGCCGCCTTCGCGCCCCATTACACTGATGTACACCTTGGCGACATCCAGGTCCGGGGTAACATCAAGCCGGGTCACAGTCAACAGACCACCCGAAACGCGGGGGTCCTTCATTTCGCCGATAATGGCGATCAGCTCGCGTTTCATATCCTGTGCCATACGGCCATGGTTTTTGCTTGGCATAACTTTACCTCATAAAGCCCCCTGCGGGGCTTGTCAAACAAGCGGGAACGGCTCAATGCCGGATCAATCGCGGTATTCTTCCAGCTTGAAGCACTCGAATACGTCACCCTCTTTGACGTCGGAGAACTTCTGCAGGGTGATGCCGCATTCATAGCCTTCGGCCACTTCCTTGGCGTCATCCTTGAAGCGCTTCAGGGATGCAATGGCATCCTCGCAGATGACGATGCCGTCACGCACCAGGCGCAGCTGGGCATCGCGGGTGATCTTGCCGGAAGTAACACGGCAGCCGGAAACAGTGCCAACGCTGGAAATCTTGTAGACCTGGCGAACCTGTGCTTCGCCCAAGGCGACTTCGCGCACCTTGGGAGCCAGCATACCCTTCATAGCATCGGAAACATCGTTGATGGCATCGTAAATGACGCGGTACATACGCATTTCAACACCGGCCTGCTCGGCTTCGGCCTTGGCAACAGCGTCCGGACGGACATTAAAGCCGATGATGATGGCGTTGGAAGCATCGGCCAGAGAAACATCGGACTTGGAAATCGCACCAACACCGGCATGGATGACGCGCACGCGCACTTCATCGTTGCTGAGCTTTTCCAGGCTCTGTTTCACAGCTTCGGCGCTGCCCTGAACGTCAGCCTTGACAACAATGGGCAGTTCCTTCATATCGTTCTGGGCCATCTGGTCAAACAGGTTATCCAGGGTGACCTTGGTGTAAGCAGCAAACTGCTTTTCCTTGGCTTCGGTGGTACGCTTGTCAGCCAGTTCACGGGCCAGGCGTTCATCCTCAACAGCCTCGAAGATATCGCCGGCGGTGGGCACTTCAGTCAGGCCGGTGATCTCCACAGGGGTGGAAGGACCGGCGGATTCGATCTCAACGCCCTTATCGTTGCGCATGGTACGCACACGGCCAACGGCGGTACCGGCAATCAGACAGTCGCCCTTGTGCAGGGTGCCGTTCTGAACCAGCAGGGTGGCAATGGTGCCCTGGCCCTTATCCAGGCGGGCTTCCACAACGGCACCCTTGGCGCGGCGGTTGGGGTTGGCTTTCAGCTCCATGACCTCTGCTTCCAGAACAATGCGTTCCAGCAGGTCCTGGATGCCTGCGCCAGTAGCGGCAGACACGGGGATGCAGGCAGTTTCGCCGCCCCAGTCTTCGGGTACGATCTCGTACTTGGTCAGCTGTTCCTTCACGCGCTCCGGGTTAGCGGTCGGCTTATCCATCTTGTTGATGGCAACGATCAGCTTGACGTTGGCAGCCTTGGCGTGGTTGATGGACTCGATGGTCTGGGGCATGATGCCGTCGTCGGCAGCCACCACCAGAACGGCGATATCGGTCATATTGGCACCACGGGCACGCATGGAGGTGAATGCCTCATGGCCCGGGGTATCCAGGAAGGTGATCAGGCTGTCGTTGACCTTGACCTGATAGGCACCGATGGCCTGGGTGATGCCGCCGGCCTCGCCTGCGGTGACGTTGGTCTTGCGGATGGCATCCAGAATACTGGTCTTGCCGTGATCAACGTGGCCCATGACGCAGACGACCGGGGGACGCTCCACCAGATCATCCTGGGAATCCTCCTCCTGGGTGAACAGGCGCTCCTCGATGGTGACGTGCACTTCGTGCTCGACCTTTGCGTGGAACTCCTCGGCCAGCAGAGATGCGGTATCGAAGTCGATGACATCGTTGATGGCGTGCATCTCGCCCATCTGCATGAACTTGGCGATGACCTTACCGGCCTGCTGCTTCAGGCGGGCAGCCAGCTCACCGACGGTGATCTCATCGGGGATGAGGACCTTCAGCTGCGCATTGCGGGCCTTTTCCAGCTGGATGCGCTGCAGACGCTCGAACTCGGTCTCACGCTTGCCCTTCTGGAACTGCTGGCGCTGGCGCTGGCCGCGCTGGGTGAACTTCTGCTTGTTGCCCTGCGGGGTGGGCTTGCGGCGGTTCTCGGTATTCTTGGTGGAAGCCAGATCGTCGTAACGGGCATCGAAACGATCCACGTTCATATCCACGGTGCGGGTATCGACGGTGACCTGATTGTCCTCGCGGCGGACAGACACGGCCTGTGCCGGGGCAGCGGAGGCCTTGGCACCGGTCTCGCGGGCCAGCTCGCTCAGGGAGACGGTCTTCTCCTCGCGCTTCTTGTGCTGCTCGTTCTTCTTGTCGTTATGCTTATTGTTATTCTTGTTCTGATTCTGGTTCTGCGGGGCAGGCTCGGCCTTCTTGGCGGCGGGCTGCTCCGGCTTTTTCTCGGCCGGCTTTTCAGCCTTGGGGGCCTCGGGCTTCTTGTCCGCCTTCTTCTCCGGCTTCTTTTCGGCCTTCGGCTCTGCCTTGGGCTCCTTGGCGCTGTTCAAAAACTCGTCCAGATTGGCCACACTGTTGTCCTTGCTGAACTTTTCCAGCAGGTAGTTCAGCTCGTTCTCCTCGAGGTTGGAGCTGTTCTTTTTGCCGGTGCTGCCCATGGTGTTCAGTTCATCCAGGACCTTCTTGGCAGAAAGGTTCAGGTCCTTTGCAAAATCACTCACTTTATATTTTACGATCATTCGCTCATATCCTCCTCATTTTTGATTGCTCCGCAGTCCGACAGGCGGTCAAAGCAGAGCTTTGCGAGGTTGCGGTCGGTCACCGCATAAACAGCCACAGGCTTGCGGCTGATATCGGCCAGCTTATCCTGTGAAAGCGGCATGGTGATCACATCCACCAGGTCGCCCACCGAATAGTTCAGGCGCTGCACGGTCTTGGCGCTGGCGTCGCTTGCCACCATCACCAGCCATGCCTTGCTCTTGACGCAGGCGTCTTCCACGGCGTCAAAGCCCATGGTCAGCGCGCCCGCCTTGCGGCACAGGCTCAACGCCTGAAACAGCGCTTCCTCCGGGGGCAGCTTGGGCTTTGCGGGGGCGTTATTCTTCTTTGCCATTGGCTGCCTCCTTTGCGGCTTCGGCCAGCTGTGCGGCCAATGCCTCGTACACCTCGGCGGGAACCGGCTGCTCAAAGCAGCGCTCCAGCGCCTTTTTCTTCTTTGCCTTGGTCAGGCAGTCGAGGCTGGGGCAAAGGTATGCCCCGCGGCCCGGCTTTTTGCCGACCAGATCAATGCTGATCTCTCCGCTGGGTGCACGCACCACACGCACCAGCTCCTTTTTGGGGCGGCTGGTCATGCAGCCAATGCACTGGCGGGAAGGGATCTTTTTCTGTGCCATCCGGTTTCCCTCCTTTGGCTGTCTGCGCCGGAATCACTCGGCGTCGGTCTCGGCTTCCTTCTTGGGTTCTTCCTCGCCGTAATAGCCGCTCTCGGGGCGGATATCAATGTTGTAGCCGGTCAGGCGTGCGCACAGGCGTGCGTTCTGGCCCTTGTTGCCAATGGCAAGGCTCAGCTGGTGGTCAGGCACGGTCACGCGGCAGCTCTTGGTTTCGCCGGGCAGCAGCTCCACCTTGACAACCTTTGCCGGGGACAGAGCTGCGGAGATGAACTCGTTGATGTCCTCGCTCCAGCGGATGATATCGATCTTTTCGCCGCCCAGCTCTTCCACGATCTTTTCCACGCGGGAGCCATGGGCGCCGATGCAGGCGCCAACGGGGTCAACATCGGGGTTCTTGCTCCACACAGCCATCTTGGTGCGGGCACCAGCCTCACGGGCAATGGCCTTGATCTCAACGGTGCCGTCATAAATTTCGGGCACTTCCAGCTCAAACATGCGCTTGACCAGGCCGGGATGGGTGCGGCTGATGGTCACGCGGGGGCCGCGCTCGGTTGCCAGAACATCGACCACATAAACCTGGACCATCTGGCCTTCGGTAAAGTGTTCGCCGGGCACCTGCTCGTTTTTGGGCAGAACAGCGCTGCCGCCCTTGCCGAGATCCAGCACGATGTTGCCGCGCTCTGCATCCACAGCGGTAACGGTGCCGGTGATGATCTCGTGTGCGCGGGACTGCATCTCGCTGCACTGCAGGCTGCGCTCGCCTTCGCGCAGGCCCTGGCGGATCACATGCTTTGCGGTCTGGGCGGCAATGCGGCCAAACTCTTTGGTCTTGAGGGGGGTAACAAGGCGCTGGCCCACTTTATAGGTCTTGCGGATCTTCTGTGCATCTTCCAGGCTGACCTGGGTGTGGGGGTTCTCAACTTCCTCCACAATGTCCTGCAAAAGGCTTGCGCGGAATGCGCCGATGTTGGGGTCGATATCCACAACGACATTATCGTCCTCGACCTCATAGTCCTTTTTGACAGCAATGACAATGGCGGCCTTGATCTTATCGATCAGGTAGTCTGCCGGCAGTCCGCGCTCCTTTTCCAGTGCGGCCAGTGCGTCAAAAAATTCGTTGTTATTCGTTGCCATGTTAGTCCTCCGTTCAATATCGCTCAAAACAAATCTTCATCGTCACACAGTTTTACATACCCTGCGGCTTTTACCGGGAAGGTATAATCCCCGTCATCGCTTTTCAGCGTCACCATGCCGTCAGCGGAAAGCCCTTCCAGAATGCCCTCCACATCGCGGCGGCCCTGTTCGTCCGGGCGGATCAGGTGGGCAGCGCATTTCTGGCCTTTCAGCTGTTCATAGTGTTCGGGGCGGGTCAGGCGGCGGCCCAGGCCGGGGCTGCCAACCTCAAGGTAGTAGCTCTGGTCAATAGGGTCGGCCTCGTCCAGAATCGGGTCGATGGCGCGGGAAACTGCCTCGCAGGTATCCGTATCCAGCGGCTCGTCGCGGTCGATCAGGACGCGCAGGAACCAGTCCGGGCCTTCTTTTTCAAAGCGGACATCCCACAGGCGCAGGCCGAAACCTTCGACCGTGGGGCGGACAAGTGCTTCCACAACGGCTGCGGCACCGCCGGGCTGATGGTTTTTGCCTTTGGCCATAAAAAATCTCCCTATCATAAAAAGAAAGCGGACCTTTGACAGCCCACTTTCCATAAAATCATCATCGAACAATAAGAATATAGCATACCGCGGCAAAAAATGCAAGGGGTTTGGCTCATTTTGCGCGAAATTGTAACCAAAATATCCCTTTTGGCCGCCTTTTATGCGCCCGGCTCTTGACGGCGCAGCGTGCTTCCGGTATAATATCGTTATAAGATATCGTGTTACGATATTACGCTTTGTTGCCAAAGGAGGTGCTGCCCCATGCCGAAACAGGCGCTGGAGAGCCTGACGGAATCCATGTTTTACCTGTTGATGGCCTTGACCCAGGGTGAGCGCTGCGGCACTGAGATCACCGCATTTGCCGCCGAGATCACCGCCGGGCGGGTCAAGATTGGCCCGGCAACGCTGTATACCCTGCTGGGCAAGTTTGAAAAAGAAGGCCTGATTGCCGAAACGTCCGTGCTGGGCTGCAAGCGGTATTATCAGATCACCCCCGCGGGCAGAGCCGCCTATACAGCCGAGTGTACCCGGCTGCAGCTCTGCCTGCAAAACGCGGCCGCGGCGGCGCAGGGCGCTTTTGCCCCCGCTGCCCTGCCGGGAAAGGAGCTTGACGACCATGACCAAAGCACGCTGCAAAACCCTTTGGCAGCCCATCCCCTGCCCACTGTCTGACATTGAGGGGCTGGAAAGCTGGCTGGGCGATATGGCCGCACAGGGGCTTGTGCCTGTAACAATCGGCCAGAACTTTGCCCGCTTCCGCAGCAGCCAGCCCAAAGCCGTGCGCTACCGGCTGAACGCCAAGCCTGCGCCGGAGACATTTTTAGAATCTGCCCCCGGCACCCCGGATGGCGAGGAACGCGCCCTGGCGCAGGAATGCGGCTGGTATTATGTTACCGCCGTGGGAGACTTTTTCCTGTACGCCTGCGAGGATCGTGATGCGCCGGAGCTGAACACCGACCCGCAGGTACAGGCGCTCAGCCTGCGCTATGCCAAGCGGCAGGTATTCGCCCCCGCCGGGCTGCTGGCTTACTGGCTGGTAACGTTCTGGGTGCGGTACGCCATGGGCGTCTGGCACACGCCGGTGATCGACTTTGTGGAGCTGGGCTGGCTGAGCTTCTGCTATCTGGGGCTATTGGCCGCCGCGCTGGTCAGCGTGGTACATAACACCGTGCTGCTGTACCGGTTTTCTGCCCGGTTAACGCGCGGTGCGGAGCCGGAGCGTCACAAAAACTGGCGTAAGGGTGCCGGGCGGTATCTGGTTGGGCGGGTGCTGGCGGCGCTGCTGTTTGTGCTGGCCATTGTGTGGACCTTTGCCGGTTCTGCCATGGAAAAGAGCCGGCACGGCAGCATTCCGCTGGAAGATTACACCGCTCCCCTGCCGTTTGCCGCCTTGGACGATTACGCCGGGCAGCCCACCGCGCTGGATGCCGACGCCGCCCCCGCGGCCAGTTTTGTGCTGGTGCAGCGGTTGCCGCTGGCCCCGACCTTTATCAAATATGAAGCCCACGGCCAGGCCGGCGCGAATGGGCTGCGTGGTGCATTATATGTAGAGTATTACGAATGTATCACCCCGCAGCTGGCCCAGACGATGTACCGCGAAGGCAAAGCCAACGGGCTGCACAACTTTCCCGAAACCGCCGCCGATGCTGCCAACGGTTCCATCTACTGCCGCACGCTGGTGGACGGCAATAAAGTGCTGCGGGTGCTGCTGTTCCAGTACCAGGAGGAACAGATTCCCTTGCAGGAGCTTGAAGCGATCTGCAAAAGCGGATTTGCTGCATCGGGTAAATCAGCCTAAACCTGCTAAACCGGCAGAATTTCTTTATTTCTTTTCTATACAAAACACAAAACAAACAGTGCCGCCGCCCTACCTTGCTGCGTGGGGCGGCGGCGCTTTGCTGTTATAATTTTATGCTTTTTATGTTACGGCCGCGGCATCTGCTTTGCCGTATCAGAATGCCCATTCGCCATTGGTGAAGATCGTCACTTCTTTGCCGTCCTTGGTGGTGCCGATGACGTTGGTATCCGGCGCGCCGATCATGACATCCTCATGGATAGCGGAATCGTTCAGGCCCTTGGCCAGCAGCTCGGTGCGGTTCATCTTGCTGCCGCCCTTGATGTTGGTGGGATAGCCAGCGCCAAAGGCAATGTGGCAGGCGGCATTTTCATCAAACAGGGTGTTGTAGAACAGCACGCCGCTCTGGTTGATGGGGCTGGATGCCGGAACCAGGGCGATCTCGCCAATGCGGCAGGCATTCTCGTCGGTGGAAAGCAGCTCAGCCAGCAAGCTGGCGTTCTTCTCCGCGCCATGCTCAACAACTTTGCCGTCCTTGAAGGTCACATGCCAGCCCTCAATCAGCTGGCCGTTGTACACATAGGGTTTGGTGCCGTACACAATGCCGTTTACCCGCTCACGGTGGGGTGCGCAGAACACTTCCTCGGTGGGCACATTGGCGATAAAGTCGGTGCCGTTTTCCGCCTTGCTGGAAGCCCCCTCCCAGGTGGCATCATCTGCCAGGCCAACGGTCAGGTCGGTGCCATTGGAGCTGGTCATGTGGATATGGTCCAGGTTCCAGGCGTTCAGCTGGTCGCGGTGGCGGCGGCCTTCGGCCACATGGGCTTTCCAGGCGCTGACAGGGTCGCCGGTGGAAACGCGGCAGACATCAAAGATGAGTGCCCACAGCTTTTCCATCGCTTCCTCCACCGGGATGCCGGGGAACACTTTTGCGGCCCAGGACGGTGCCGGAACAGCGGCCACACACCACTGTACACGGTCGTTCATCGTGTATTCCTGCCAGGGTTTCAGGAATTTGCGGCGGGCCAGGTTGACGCGGTTGATCTTGGCGGCATCCAGCCCGGCCAGTGCTTCGGGGTCAGCGGCGTGGATTGCCAGGGTGCAGCAGCCGTCCGGGTCCTCGGCATAGTCCAGGTAACTGCGCAGCTCATAGGGCTTCATAGCAGCCAGGTCTTCCTCTTTGGCATACTCATAATGCAGGCGGCTGAGTTTGTCATCCTCCCAACGCACGATGCAGTTTTTAGCACCGGCTTCATACCCGGCTTTGACGCAGGCATGGCCGAACTCCGGCATGGTGACCGGGCAGCGGATGATAAAATTCTGGCGCGGCTGAACATTGACACCGACTTTGACGATAAAATCGGCATACAGCTGAAGATAATGCTGGTTCATAAGGCATTCTCCTTTTTGTTGGCGCGGCTTTGGAGTTTTAAGGTCCACCCCAGAGCACGCGTGTTTTGTATTCTGTGCCCAGTATACCGCATCTTCCCGGTTCTGAAAACCCCCGGATATAACAAAGTTATTACTTGCGTATAAAAAAGTGCTTACCCGTGATAAACAGTAGTGAATAGAGAATAAAGAATCATGTCGGTGCGCCGCGGCGCAAATGTGCCGTTCAGGAAATATCAGGTGGTTAGCATTTGGGAGGTGCGGGATGAGCGATGAAGCAATCTGTGTGTGGGGAATGGGATAAAATTATATAATTTTCAAGAATCTGTTCAAAGTCCGAATTAAGGGACAGACCATGCGTTATAATGGAAATATCGAAGGGAAGAAAAACTTCCGAAGAACAACATGGGGGTACTTACGATGATCAAAGATTGGGATTTCGGGTTCTATGGCAAAGGGATTGACGGGTATGTTCATTATTCTCTGGCGATGGATCGCATCCGCGAAGAAGAAAAACGGCGCAAGGCAATCAGTGATGATCTTGACAGAGCGATTGAAGAGTGCAGGATGAAAAAACGTGAGACAGACGATTTCTATGATTTCGAGGATACCAGTGACACGGATGATATTGGCGATATTGATGATTTCGGTTTTTGAATGTACGGCTGTAGGGCGCG
>ERZ773193.606-NODE-606-length-54537-cov-28.083128_pt1 | contig 54537 bp, 37 predicted proteins | sample MGYA00511110_ERZ773193 | MGnify/ENA primary metagenome ERZ773193 (study PRJEB29015, sample SAMEA2737784) | human gut metagenome | biome: human gut; feature: human-associated habitat; material: faeces | place: China | collected 2012 ... | reverse complement strand
ATCCCCAGTAAACACTGGGGATGGAGTTGTATTGCTATAGGGGTTGGATGCTTACGAATTTGAAGAAGCACGAGGATGTGAGTTTTAGTGCTATCATGCTCATTGTCAGTATATAGGATGTGGCTACAGCATATGTTAAAACTGTAGATGGACAGATCTTTAGAATAAAAGAGATATATAGGAAGAGCGAAATTTCTCAGCCATATATGGTTTGCACAGCATTAACCTCAAACCGTTTTGGGAAATATCATCCATGCTAAGCCAAATCAGAGCTCAAAACATCAAGGAGTTGCATAACGATTGGCCAATGTGGGTTTAACTGTCTTGCTGGCAGGAGAATTGGACCGTTGTTTGATCTAAAGGATTATCAAAATGCTCTATGATTGAAATATTTTCTCCAATAGAAGTGAGTTTCTCGAATATTATTTGTATTTTTGCAAGGTCATTCAGAGGTTCTTATGCTTTTTGCGACACTAAGATAAGTGAAATTTCTGATATGGCAAAATCATGAGCAATTTTTTTGTTGTTCAAGTGTTTATATAAATGTTGTTTTAGGTGTTGCTGAAAATTTAAATTATATGAATAATTATGACTTTGTGGGTGAGTTTAACCAAGGTGTTGCAATAGTAATCAAAGATAACCTATATGGAGCTGTAACTATAGGGGGATATGAAATCATACCTCCTATTTACGACTATATATCTCCTTTTAATGATGGTTATGCAGAAGCAATTCAAAAAGGAGAGTGCAAAACATTAGACCTCTCTGGTAAAGAGTTCAAAAACACAGTGCCAGAACAGAAAAAAGACATTAAGGATAATTCTCTATTTGCAACTACAGAAAAATACGATAGTATTGAAAGATTAAACAATGGTATTTGTATTGTATCAAGAGATAAAAAATATGGCTGTATTAACCAGATCGGATCTATAATAATACCATTAAAGTATGAATCTTTGAAATGTCAGAACAAGTTACTTGTTGCAATTTGTTATGATGTGACAGATGAATCGTATAAAATTGGTATTATCAATTTTCAAGAAAGTGAAATTGTGCCATTTACGCACCTTACTTTTGGTAGACAAAATAAAGAGTTTATGATAAAGCCGGAAATGATTTTATATAAAGAATTTCGTTGGGGAGCATATTCTCTTCAAGGAAAAAAAATTTGCGAACCTATATATGATTATATCGAGTATATTGCAGATAATCTTATCAAGGTTGGCAAAGATGGCGTGGCTTATGGGTCATTTGATGATTATTATTGGGAAGATGGAGAACGTTATGATTTTACAAGTAGTTGTAAATACTCCATTGTCAATTGGGGACTGATTGATAGTACGGGAAAACAGATACTTCCTCTTGAATATAGTTCAATTTCAGATAAGGCTATAAATGGTTTGGTAGAAATTTGTTCGGACGACAGATTAGGATATGTTGATATTACTGGGCATGTCGTTCTGGAACCCACCTATAAAAGTATTGGTGATTTTGCTGATGGATATGCTGTTGTGTCAAAAGATTCTTGTTTTTATGATGATAACGGATGTTATAAGAAAAGAATATGTTTTGGTGTGATAAACAATCAATTTAAGGAGATTATTCCATGTGTTTTTACTAGTCTAGAATATGAAAAAAAGACAGGACGTTTTAAAACAGAAGTTGGTTATAAAACTATGGATGGTAGATATGTTTTAGAAGTTGACGGAAAAGAACTTTTAATTGATAAAAAATATAAATATTGTAAACCGTTTAATGATACATGTGCTATTGTGGTTTATGTGTCTGATGAAAAAGAAAAATATGGTCTGATTGATAAGAAAGCAAATATTGTACTTCCTCCTATTTTTTCTAGGATAAATTATATAGATAATGGGATGTATAAATACAAATTGAACAACTTGTATGGTCTTGTTAATTCTAAAGGTAATATAATTGTACAGAACAAGTATAACTATATTGGAGAATTTGAAGACAATTTAGCTTTGATGCAGATAAAATTACCTTACGTTAATGGCAAAGTGCTTAAATTGTATGGATTCATTGATTCAGAGGGAAAAGAAATACTTACACCTTCTTATGAATTTGTTGGAAAAAGAAACAATAACTTCTATGTTGTAATGAAAAATAACATATGGGGACTCTTTGACGTAGAAAAACGTCAACTTAGAATAATTCCTGATGTTGCATTTTTAGGACCATGTAGAGATGAATTATGCAACATAAATGTTGGGGGTAATTTTAATTTAAATAATATGAAAATAACAGGCGGTTTGTGGGGCTACGTTTCTGTAAATGGACAAATTATAATAAAGCCAATTTATGAAAAAGCATATCTGTTTTCTGAAGGAATAGCTGCGGTTAAATATAATGGGAAATGGGGATTTGTCAATACAAAAGGGGAAATTGTTGTTCCTTGCGAATATGATGAATTTGAATCAAGTTTTAAAAATGGAACAGGAAGACTTGTAAAAGACGGCTATATATATGTGTTTGATGATTCTGGTATGCAAATTAGACATATAGAAAAGAGAAATGATACAGAAGACTATTATGATGATGGTGATATTTCTTGTGTTTATGACAATCCATATTATAATGATAATTTAGATATGGATCAGCAGTCTGTTGAATTTTGGAATAGTTTGTAATGGTAGATAGAGCAAGTTTATAGGCTAAGGGGAATGGATGTGAAAAATATCGATTACTTCGTTTTTTATGTGCAAAAAATATGGCGAAAAAAATAGAACTTAACGTTAAATAGACTTTGTTAGAAAAAGTGGTTTGTCGGAATTTCCGACAGACCACTCAACATGGTGCTTTAGAGGGGAAAACGCAGAGCAAAGATGTGAAATACTACAATCTTGATGTTATTATCTCTGTGGGGTATCATGGTCTTCTCTGTTTTTACACAGAGCCTCCAATCCGCATCGCAAAAAGTGCAGAAATTGAGTGTGATTCGGGAATGTTTAGCAAAGAAATTAGTAAAATCGGGCTGTTTTTCTTTATTTAACTCTGAAATAGAGTGGAATATCAGAGAAAATCTATAAATTTGCATCCAAATACAATATTATGTAAAGAATGGAAGATAGAGAACTGTTGCTGAAAAGTGACCCAGAGTTTGACCGCCTCGCCTTTACGGTGTTGGCTATCGAGGCTTCGGCACAAAAAATGGGTATATCGCCGTCTGAAATGAGAAAGCGATTGGATTAAGTTGGGACTAATAAATGAGGCTGTGGCCCATCATTCCCCATAAGACAAAAGTCGCCATAGACTTGTGGCGCAGTCAACCACTATGGTTGTACTTCATAACAAATAAAATCATTTTAAAGCCCTGGTGCGAGACGCATCGGGGCTTTTTGACGCCAAGTCCTACAGCTTGATGCCATATTTTCTGATGCATTCTCCCATCATCTCTTCCGGAATAAACATTTTGAGGGTATCGACAAGGGTATTCAGCATACGCTCACGGATGAAATCTTCTCTGATATAGATTGATATGCGCCTCTGCGAAAGCGGTTGAGTGCCACAATGTATTTCAGTTGCTGAAAATTCATATCGTTATTCTGTTTATATCATCAGTCAAGTACAGGGCTTATCTTGCCTTGAGCTTGCAGATGAGTTGAGTCATGTTGCCCATCGGACAGAAAACACACCAGGTTCTAGGACGGTAGAAGATGGTGAGTACATGCCACGCAACGGTCGTGCTCGCTTTGCGCCTTGTATTTTGCCATTGCCTTCTACTTATCGGTTAGTTTATCCAATTGTTCTTCTAGCAGTTCTGCCGCATCCGCTACGCAGAGTGGGCATTCTCTGAGTATCTTACCTGTGCCCACCCCTTTGAGAAGTTTGCATTGGGTAGCCCCGTTGCGTTGCTGGAATTGAGTCATAATCTGTCGCATCGCCTTGACAGACTTAGCCTTGTCCTTGGTGGCAAGGCCTAATACCATTCCGGCTCCTACGAGGGCGCCGCAGGTACCTTCCATATTACCCATTCCTGCTGCAAAGGCATTGCCCACATTTCTAAGTGTCTCTTCATCTATACCCGTATAATCATAATAGGTACAAACCACTGCCTGGGTGCAGTTGTGTGATCCACAACGCTTCTTTTCTGCTGCTATTTCTTTTCTTGTTTCCATCATTATTCTTGTTTCGTTTAAAATTCTGGTGCAAAGTTACGGTTTTTATGATAGATAAACGAAAGTTATTGGCTATTTTATTATAGATATTTTCTATTAATGGTTTTTGCCTAACTTACATTGGTTGTACGCCATAGCGAATAAGAAATGTTTTTCTGTTTTTATTGCCACATCTATCACCAATGCATTTAACTCTCTGATTATAAGTGAATAATGCGTGGCAATATGCGGTTTTTTTATTGCCACTTAATGCCACGCATTGCCACGCTCTTTTTTATAAGGAAATGAGTGGGTTATTTTTTAACTACCAGATACTCAGTGCCAAATCTTGTTCTTCGGTTCTTCAATCCTTCGATATTCTGGAGCTCTCTGCCCAATTTCTGTATACTCGAAACCTGGAGAGAAGAGCCGAATTTCTGCTTCAAAATGTCGAAAATGGCGGCTGCCATCAGATATTCGCCATTTTCCGGGGTACTTGCAGGCTCGAAAACCTGCAGAAAACATTGCTTGATAGGGGAAATCTGCTCAAATTGTCTGTTATGTTGCATGATGATGGCAGTTTCCTTGACGTCAAAATAGGATTTTTCGCCACGCTCCAGCGCCTGCATCGCCTGTGCATAAAGCTGCTCATAGTTCAGTCTGCCACTCACATCGATAGGTCCCGTCAGTTCTACTCCCAGGAATCGGCGGTTGCCGGATGGGTCGGAAAGAATGTCCGTCATGTTGCTCGTGGCGATGAAGGAGGCGAGACGAGGAAACTCCTCAACATGGCTACCGTACGGCGGCTTGATTTTTACCGTTGGCAACTGCAGCAGATTCTTCAGAAAACCCTGTTGAACCTGTGGCGAAATCTGATTGAACTCATCGAGATTGATGAGCAGAAATTGTGACATTGCCTGCAGTACCTGACGCTTTTCTGACAGAATCATATTGTCGGTGAAGCCCCAGGATAATTCGGCAGGAATCAGACGGCGGCAGAAGGTGCTCTTGTTGTAACCCTGCTTGGAGATGAGAAGTGGCATGGTGCTGTTGCCATATTGTTTGCGATATACGCCGCGCCACTGGTCTACCATTCCCAGGAACCAGGTGTAAAACCAGTCTTCCCAGTGTGGATTGTTGGTGGGTACGGTCCGAGCCAGGGCACGGATGCGGTCCTTGCCGTCCCATTTTCCCAGACAGTCATAGAGATAGGACTCTATCGGACTGTAGTTTCTGATGCGGTCTGACTCCAGAAAATTCCTTACATCCTTGATGCTCACGTGGATGTCTGCTATCTGAACAGCCAGCGTCATGCTCTTCTGCACGCGCGCATCCACCGGCTTGAAATCGCCTATCCATGAATTGTTGGGACGGTATTCGGTGTATTTCATCACGGTATTGTAGCGGAACTGGTAACGGCTTTCCAGATAGTTGATCATCTGCAGAATGTCGGCACGTCCTTTTCTGGCTGAGGCTGATTTCTCCACTCTCTTGTCTTTGGAATGGGAATCGTAAGCGGTGCCTACAATCTGACGGAGTTGCTCTTCTGCCACCTTGCTCCAGTTATTGCGGCGAATGTGGACAAAGGTTTCTTCTTCGTTGAGGCCCATGGCGCAGAGCTTGCTGGCGATGGCTGAGAGGCTGGCTAAGAATCGGTCGTTGTCGTTCTTCCAAGAGATGTTGGCTTTTTTCATTTCTGTCATCGTCTCTTCTGATGCCTTGCGATAGAGAAACTCATAATCTTCGTAGGCTTTCAGGTCGTCGATGCTTTTGGGTGCTGTGGCAACCGCAAACTGGTTTGAGGCAATGCGCATCGCCACCGCCTTATTGTTATAATAAGGTGAAGCATCCATCGTAAGCATGAAGTTTGATTCCAGGGATGGCTTTTCTGGTTTGATGGTAGCATGAACCTGCGCCTGATAGAGCGTCTTTACCTGTTCGTAGGCTGATTGGTAGAGTAAATCTGCTTCTTCCTCTTTTGTCGGGATTTTTCCTTCTTCGTTGCAGATGTTGACGAGTACGATGAGGCTTCTTCCGTCGGCTCCTTCGATAGCAGCGAAGGTCATCGGCAGCAGACTTGCGGCAGTCTTGGCGGCATCTTTTTCCTGATTCGTCATGAGATTGGTGAAGTGGAGTATCACGAGTCCGTTCGATTTCTGAAAGACGAGATTGCCACTTTCGTCCTTGCTGAATTCAGCGGCAGGATAAACGTGTTGCCATTCTCTGATGCCTTTATAGTACTGGTAATCGCCTTCCATCAGCGGCACGCTCATTCTGAATCTGGCGACACTTTGCTTGGCATCGTCCTTGGCGATGCGCTCTAGGAAACTGTCAACGGTTTTCGTACTGACCATCAACTTGTTCTGTCTGTTGATTCTTGTAATGGTAAACTTCATACTTCTGCTAAATTATTGATATGATGTTACTTGTGGTTATTAATAGCATTGCTTTCCGGATGCAACTGACGACCTGGATTCTGCTTCCAGGCATCAGGGATGTTAACCCGAGACTTTGCCCAGTTTTGCCCAAGGCCTTGGGTACTTTTGCCCGGCGGTGTCGGGTAAAAGTCCTCGTAGTCTCGGGTATGAGTCCTCATGTCCGTGGTTGTATTTCCTTATCGTCTCGGGCACAGTTGCTCATGGCCGTGGGTACAGGTCCTTATGGTCACTGGCTATCAGTAGTTAACCTCTTCTGTATATCGGTCGAACCTCATATTGGTGTATCCACGTCCTTTACACCATTGCAGGATGTACTGTTGCTGTTCAGGAACGAGTCCTGTTTGTCCTAATTTATAGCGATAGTATGAAGTGCTGCTTCCGAAGTAGGAAGTCATGTGTACTCTGAAACTTCCTTCATCTTTGCGTTTCAGTTCGTCAAGAATCTTCTCAAATCCGTATGCCATTTTCATCAGACGGAGTTGCAGGAAATGTTCGCATTTCTTGTCGTGATAGGCATCGGGATAGATGGCGTAACCATTGGTCTGTTCCGGATTCTTGTAAGTTACGGATAGATAGTGTGCACATTCCTGTGCCAGGGGGCATTGCTCGTTGAAGCAATAGCTCCATGAGTTGTAAACAACTCCTTTAGCGAAGTAAAGCCTTACTAAATCTGCTTGTGTCATTAGCTTATGGTTTTCTAAATATAAAAAGTGGTTTCACAGGAGTCATAAGCTTCTAGGTGGAATCGGCAGGAACTTTTCCTACTGAGTGCAAAGATACAAAAAATGTTGGCAAGTGCAAGTCTTTTCTCCACTTTTTTAATGTTTTTCGTCGAAAAAATATTCTTTTCTTCGATATTATTGTGTCTTTTCCTCAGAGAATCCCCGGTTTTTTGCCCTTGCGTGGCATTAGGTGGCAATAGGTGGCAATAAAAAATGCCCTTATTGCCACGCTTAAATGATTAAATACCAAATGGTTATCTAATTGCGTGGCAATAGTGGCATTATATTAGGAAAAACTTTTCCTGATTATAAGCTTTCTTCTTTTACTAATAAATGTTATAATCCATGCATTCCTTCCCCAAATCATTTGCTCTCTCTGGAATTTACTGTAACTTTGCAGTAAGTATCTGATAAAAAATTAAAAGTGCTATTTATAATAAGGTATAGATTATGCAATACAAGAATATCATATTCGATTTAGGTAATGTCTTGGTGAAGCTCAATCCGGAAGGATGCATCGGGGCTTTCAAGGCGATAGGAATGGGGGAGTTGGCTAATCCGAATCCTCAGAGTGAGGGGATGAAGCTGATGAGCAAACTGGGTGTGGGAATGATTACCACCGAAGCGTTCTGCGATGCAGCCCGCGAGTTGACTGGGACTGATGTGACGAATGAAGAAATCATCGATGCTGCCAACAAGATGCTGGTGGAGATTCCTGATGAGAAAAAGGAGCGACTCCTGCAGTTGAAGAAGGCTGGCTATCGTCTCTTCCTCCTGAGTAATACCATTGATGTACATTGGGATTATTGCGTGGAGCATCTCTTCCCTTATCAGAACCATGAGATAGAGGATTATTTCGAGCACTGTTTCCTCTCTCAGCGAATGCATCTGGCAAAACCTGATGCCCGCATCTATGAGGAGGTAATCAGGCAGGCGAACATCCATCCCGACGAAACCCTTTTCATCGATGATCTGAAGGAAAACTGCGAGGCTGCCGAGAAGCTGGGCATCCATACCTTCCAGAACGTGAAGTTGGATGATTGGCTTGCACTTCGGTTCTGACGGATATGTCAGAATCGAAGCTTTTATTCGTTAAATAATTTTGTGTTAATTTGCATTTTTCTGATGAATAATCGCAATAACTCCACACTTTTTCTAACGAATAATCAACAAATTCCCACACTTTTTCTGACGAATAACTTAGGAAAAGGCTGATTTATTCGCTTTTTCCAATAAAATGTTATACCTTTGTGGCTAATAATAACTAACTTACAAAATCGAAATGAATTTTTACAAGACATTAGGATTGAAAAACAGCCGTATTGACGTGGCTGATGCCTTGCGAGGATTGGCAGTGGCTGGTATTATTCTCTATCACTCCGTGGAGCATTTCAATATGTATGACGGAAGTATAGCGCATGCTTATACGTTGGGGTGTGATGATTGGATGGCAGATGTGCTGGCTTTGCTGCTGTCGGGAAAGATGTATGGCATTTTTGCCCTGCTTTTCGGATTGAGTTTCTTCATCATGAACGATAACCAGCAGCAGCGAGGAAATTGCTTTTCGGGTAGATTCGCCTGGCGAATGTTCCTCCTGGCAATGCTCGGTATTGTGAACACCGCCTTTTTCGATGGCGACATTCTCTTCTCTTATGCCATCTATGGTCTGGTTCTCATCCCATTGAGCTATCTTCCTACCAAATGGCTCTGGTGGGTGGTTGCCTTCCTCTTTATCCAACCGATAGAAATCTATTCCCTCATTACCGGATGGCAGGTAGATGCATCGGCATTGGGAGAGGTGTATGGAAATATGTATCATGGTCATCAGCACGGCAGTTTCCTGGAGAATGCCTATGGAAACCTGCGATATGGACAGGTGGCTACCTATTACTGGTGCATGATGAAGGGAAGACATACGCAGACCATCTGCCTCTTCATACTCGGAATGCTGGTGGGAAGAAAGCGTTGGTTCTACAATGAGAACAACAACCTGGCTTTGTGGAAAAAGGTGCTGGCGGTTTCCATCCTGGTATTGATTGTGGGAGGCATCGCTGATGTGCGCCATATGGAAACATGGAACAGTTGGCTTTATCCTATCTACAACTTCTTCATCCTCTCGTTTGTAGTTTCAGGTTTCGTATTGCTGTGGTACGGTAAGGAATGGTTCAGAAAGGGATTGTCGTTCCTGCGCCAGTTTGGTAAGATGAGTCTGACCAACTACTTCCTCCAGTCTATCATCGGTTGCGGACTGTTTGCCTATTATGGTTTCAATCTTCAGACGAAGCTCGGCATCACCTACGCCTTCTTTGTGGGCATCGCCATGGTGGTAGTACAATGTCTGTTCTCTAACCTCTGGCTCAAGTATCACTCCCACGGTCCTTTCGAGGGAATATGGAAGAAGCTGACCTGGATTAAATTCTAAGTTTTCAAGATGATAAGAGATAAAAAAGGTGTGTCATGGACTAATGACACACCTTTTTTATCTCTTATTGATCCTTTCTGAATATCTTATCCACAACTACGGCAATGGCACCATCGCCCGTTACATTGCAGGCGGTGCCGAAACTGTCCATCGCAATATAGAGGGCTATCATAAGCGCCTGCATATCAGCATTGAAACCCAAAACAGAGGCTAGCGGACCGAGCGCTGCCATCACGGCTCCTCCCGGAACTCCCGGAGCAGCTACCATGCAGATGGCGAGCACGAAGATGAAATTGAGAAAGAGAGGGAGATTGCACGGCAAACCATTGATAAGACAGATGGTAAGCGCACAGCAGGTAATCTTCATCATAGAACCCGAGAGATGGATGGTGGCACAGAGCGGAATGGTGAAGCCGGCAATGCCGTCGGTAACCCCGTTTTTCAGAGTCTGCTTCAGTGTTACCGGAATGGTGGCTGCCGAAGAAGAGGTGCCGAGAGCCGTGAAGTAGGCTGGCAGCATATTGAGCAGCAGCTTAAAAGGATTCTTGTGGGACAAGCCGCCTGCCAGCAGATATTCATAAAGTAAGATCACAATATGGAGTACGAGTATCACGAGGATAATCTGTGCGAAGACCAGCAGGATATGGTAGGCTTCACCCGAGAAAGTCATACCCAGGAAAATGCCGAAGATGTAAAGGGGCAGGAGGGGAATGATGACTTTGGCGATGACACCGGAAACGATTTCCTTGAATTCCTGGAATATCTTTTGCATGGTGCGGCTGCCTTTATGGGCAATGCCCAGTCCGGCGATGAACGAGAATACGAGGGCACTCATCACATCTACCATGGCAGGTATCTTGATTTCGAAGAAGGGTTTGAGTTCTTCCACTTTGTCTACTGCCACATGGGCCGAGTTGGCAATCATGTGTGGAAAGAGAGCAGAGCCTGTGCCATAGGCTAGTAGACCTGCCAGGATGGTATCGGCAAAGGCGATGCCCACGGTGGCAAGGAGGAGTTTTCCGGCTCCATGTCCGATATCGGCAATGGCTGGTGTTACGAGACCGATGATAATGAGCGGTATCATGAAGCCAAGAAACTGGCTGAAGATTCCGTTGAAGGTGAGAAACGCTCTGACGGCTGCTTCATTGAAGAAATTGCCGAAGACTACGCCCAGCAGGATGGCAATGATGATTCTTGCCAATAGTGGCATTTTGATTCTTTTCATATCCGTAGTTTTGCTTTTTTGTTTGCAAAGGTACGGCTTTTCTTACTATTTTCCAAGCTTTTGCTCAATAAAAAGCCTATCTCAATAAAAAACATCTCAAAGAAAAAGCTCTTCTCAACAAAAAACGCCCTCCTGCCTCTCAGCAGAAGGACGCCAACCTTTTTTTCTTGTACAATGTATGAATTCAGATACTATCTGTTTTTTACAGATTGTCTTTCTCGATATCCTTGAAGTACTTGTAAGTACTAACCTTCAATTCGTCGGTAGCGCTCTCATCGCAAACGATGATGCCGTGCTTGTGAGTCTGCAAAGCACTGATAGTCCAAGCCTGGGTAACAGGACCCTCGATAGCAGCCTGGAGAGCACGTGCCTTGCTGTGGCCGTTGCAGAGAATCATCACTTCCTTTGCAGCCATAACAGTGCCAACACCTACGGTGAGCGCTGTGCTAGGAACCTTGTTCATATCGCCGTCGAAGAAACGGGAGTTAGCGATACGGGTATCAGTTGTCAAAGTCTTCACACGGGTAAGAGAGTTGAGTGAAGAGAAAGGCTCGTTGAAAGCGATGTGGCCATCAGGACCGATACCTCCGATGAAAAGGTCGATGCCGCCAGCCTCAGCAATCATCTGCTCATAGTGTGCACACTCTTCCTCCAGGTTCTCAGCGTTGCCGTTCAGGATATGGATGTTCTCCTTAGGGCAGTCGATGTGATCGAAGAGGTTGCGAGCCATAAATGAATGGTAGCTCTCTGGGTGAGACTCTGGAAGACCTACGTATTCGTCCATGTTGAAGGTGAGTACATGCTTGAAAGAAACTTCGCCAGCCTTGACAGCCTTGACGATTTCAGCATACATACCCATTGGTGAAGAACCTGTAGGCAAACCCAATACGAATGGTTTCTCTGCTGTTGGGTGGAAAGCCTTGATAGTCTCCACAACGTGACGAGCTGCCCAACGTGACAACTCATCGTAATTCTTTTCGATAATTACGCGCATAATTGCAAAATGTTTTTTGGTTGTTTTTATTTAAATGTTGATTATATTTCCCAAGCCATGGCTGATGCTCCCAAGACGGCAGCCGATGCACCCTTCAGTCCGCTGATAAGGAACTTAGCCTTACCCTGATACAGACTTAGTACGTGCTTTTCGTATGCTTCCTTGATAGGATTCATCAGCAGGTCGCCTGCATTAGCCAGACCTCCGAAGAAGATGAATGCTTCAGGGCTGAGTACGGTAGCAACATTGGCACATGCCTCACCGATCATTTCACCGGTCTGTTTGAAAATCTGCAGAGCGAGCTCGTCCTGCTTCATAGCCTCATTGTAGATATCCAGAGAGGTAAGCTTGTCAAGAGGAATGTTCTTAAGGCTGGAAGTTGTGTCAGGATTGTTGGCAAGCATTTCCTTGGCTGTTCTTACCACTCCTGTTGCAGAGCAGTATGTCTCCAGACATCCACTTCTTCCACATCCGCAAGGACGTCCGTTTACTGGTGTCACAATCATGTGACCCAATTCTCCTGCGAAGCCATCGCATCCGTAGAGCAACTGACCGTTGACAACAATGCCGGAGCCTACACCTGTACCCAGGGTGATTTCTACGAAGTTGTTCATGCCCTGTGCCACACCATACCATTTCTCACCGAGCGCAGCAGCGTTGGCATCGTTGGTGAGAGCTACTGGAACACCGAGCTTATCCTCGAAGAGCTTTGCCAGAGGTACGATTCCCTTGCCCCAAACCAGGTTGGCAGCATTCTCTATCGTTCCTCGATAGTAGTTGGCGCTAGGAGCTCCTATTCCCATTGCCTTGATGTTCTCCATGCCACCTGTTTCTTCTACGATAGTCATCACTGCCTGGCATGAAGCAGCGACATACTCTTCTACTGTTGTATAGGCTTGTGTCTTGATAGAGGTAGATGCTTTGATTTCTCCGCTACTGTCAACGATGCCGAACACTGAATTCGTTCCACCCAGGTCGAGGGCGATAACAAACGGTTTCTCGTTTTGTTTCATCATGTTTAAATTGTGTAATGAATAGTTGAATAGTTATTTATTTCTTTCTTAAGAATGTCCTTGTAATATTTTGCTTCTTGCCATGAGGCAGGCTCCTATCAGTCCTGCATGGTCTTTTAAGGCAGATGTTACGATTTGTGAGTCTTCACTAACCATATTGAGTGAGAATTTCTTGATACCCATGCAGATAGGCTGGGTAAGATAGTCACCGGTAACTGAGAGGTCGCCTCCGATGACGAGCATTTCCGGATTGAAGGTGTTGATGATTCCTGCGAGATTTGTTCCCAGCTCCACAGCCATTCTCTGCAGTGATTCGATGCTGAGCACGTCTTCCTTCTGGATGGCATCCAGTATGTCCTGGAGGGTGAGTTCCTGGTGCTGTTTCATCACCTTGTCGGTGAGCACGGAGGTTCCTCCTTCCTGCAGCTTCTGGTTCATCTTTCGGAGCAGTGCAGAGCCTGATGTTTCAGTTTCCATGCATCCTGTTTTTCCGCAGTGGCAGATGATGTCATTATTATATATGTGCATGTGACCGATTTCTCCCGAGAAGCCCGACTTGCCCTGGTACAGTTTGCCGTCGATGATGATTCCGATGCCGATGCCCCAGCTCACATTGACGAAGACTACGTTCTTGATTCCCTTGCAAACTCCCTTGAGACTTTCTCCGTATGTCATGCATCGGGTGTCGTTGTCAATACAGAAAGGAAGTCCGAGTTTTTCAGACATTGTCACAGCCAAAGGTTTTCCTAGGCAGGAGAAGTAATTATAGGCACAGCCTATTTCCGGATTCACTCGTCCTCCAATGCTCATGCAGGCATTCTTGATCTGGCTTTTGTCAATGCCCGATTTTTCAACAAAGCTGTTGATGGATTTAATGAAGGTTTCGAAGCATTCCAAGTTGTCTTTATAGTCAATGTCAATCTTTACCGGGTCTGCAATCATATTGCCGCAGAAGTCGCAGATGCCGAAGGTGAGATTATCTTTTCCGGTATCTATTCCGAGAAAATATCCAGAGGTAGCGATAAGGTCGTATATCTTAGGCGCTCTCTTAGAATAGTTGTCTCTTTTGCCTGTCGTTTGCACCAACCCGATTTCGATGAGTTCGTTCAGTGTCTTGGTGGTATATGGAACGCTGACCCCCAAATTCTTGGAGAGCTCAGCAATAGTTTGCCCACCGTGTTCAATGAATTGGTTGAGGAGGGCAGACTTTGACGCAGACCATTTTTTATGATTGATGATGTCTTTTAACATATAGAGATCTCTTAATTAATTATTTTATGCTGCAAAGTTAAATAAATAAATTCGTTTTATTAATATTTCTAAGTTAATTAATCTAAATATTTAAAAGAAAATGATATTTTAGTCTTTTTCTTGCTGTTTTTACCTTGCTTCCGAGCTACTTTGGATTGATTTCCTGCCTTTTAATAGTTTTTGGATTACACAAGCTCTCTTTTTATACATATAATAAGGTATTATGTAGAAAAAGGATATAATAAATAATTAAACTAATTTATTTAATGATAATAATGAAAATAAGTTTATTGAAATTTGGCAGATAATTAATTTTGTTGTATATTTGCACCCGAATAACAAAACTAACATTCGAAATGAAAAATAAAAAGTTTTATCCCTGGTTGGTTGTAGCGCTCCTCTGGGTGGTGGCTCTTCTCAACTATATGGATCGTCAGATGCTTTCCACTATGCAGGCCGCCATGAAGGTTGACATCGTGGAATTGCAGCAAGCTGAAGCCTTTGGCGCTTTGATGGCTGTCTTCCTTTGGATCTATGGTATTGTGAGTCCATTTGCCGGTATCGTAGCTGATAGAGTCAGTCGAAAGAAATTAGTAGTAGGAAGTCTCTTTGTCTGGTCTCTTGTGACTTACCTGATGGGTTATGCTTCCAGTTTCAACCAGCTCTACATGCTAAGAGCTTTGATGGGTATCAGTGAAGCCCTCTACATTCCTTCTGCTTTGTCGCTGATTGCCGATTGGCATGAGGGCAAATCCCGCTCTCTCGCCATCGGCGTCCACATGACCGGTTTGTATGTGGGTCAGGCTATCGGAGGATTTGGTGCTACAGTGGCTGCTGCCTTCTCTTGGCACACTACTTTCCACTGGTTCGGAATTCTCGGAATCGCTTATTCTGTAGTGTTGCTCCTTTTGTTGCATGATAAGGATAAGGATGCGGTGAATGTAGCTCCTGTGCAACAGGCAAAACCTGCCAAGGGTGGACTGTTCCAGGGTTTGTCGGTAGTACTTTCTACCTGGGCATTCTGGGTTATCCTCTTCTATTTTGCAGTACCTTCTCTTCCAGGTTGGGCAACCAAGAACTGGCTCCCTACCTTGTTTGCTGAGAATTTGGGCATCCCAATGTCGCAGGCGGGTCCGATGTCAACCATCACCATCGCCGTATCTTCATTGCATGGTGTACTTTTCGGAGGTGTGCTTTCAGACAAGTGGGTACAGAAGAACATCCGTGGCCGTGTCTATACCAGTGCCATCGGTTTGGGTATGACCATTCCTGCGCTCTTCCTCCTCGGCTTCGGTCACAGTCTGGTAGCCATCGTAGGAGCAGGCTTGCTCTTCGGTATCGGTTTCGGTATGTTTGATGCCAACAATATGCCAATCCTCTGCCAGATTATCTCGGCAAAGTACAGAGCCACAGCATACGGTATCATGAATATGGTGGGCGTATTTGCCGGAGCCATGGTTACACAGGTGATGGGTAAGTGCTCTGATGGCGGCAACCTGGGCTTTGCCTTCGCCGTACTCGGCATCGTGGTGATAGCTGCACTGACACTCCAGCTTGTCTGCCTGAAACCAAAGACAGATAATCTGGAATAAATCGAAAGCATCTGCCAACGGCAGATCATTTAGAATAAAGAATTAAGAATCATATAATTAACGTATAAAATATTTTTGATTATGGAAAAAATCATTGGACTCATTGATGCACCGTTCACTCCTTTTTATGCCAACGGTGATGTGAACTTGGAACCTATCGAGGCTTATGCCAAGATGCTTCAGAAAAATGGTCTGAAGGGCGTGTTCATCAACGGCTCTTCTGGTGAGGGTTACATGCTGACCACCGAGGAGAGAATGCTTCTCGCCGAGAGATGGGCAGCGGTGGCTCCAAAGGACTTCAAGATTATCGTTCATGTGGGCAGCTGCTGCCTCCGTGAGAGTCGTCGCCTTGCAGAGCATGCTCAGAAGTTGGGTGTTTGGGGTATCGGTTCAATGGCTCCTCCATTTCCACATATCGGTCGCATCGAGGAACTGGTGAAGTATTGCGAGGAGATTGCTTCTGCTGCACCAGAGCTTCCTTTCTACTACTACCACATTCCTGCATTCAATGGCGCTTACCTGCCAATGCTCGACTTGCTGAAGGCTGTAGATGGACGCATTCCTAACTTCGCTGGTATCAAATATACCTTCGAGAGTCTCTACGAGTATAACCAGTGCCGCCTCTACAAGGATGGCAAGTACGATATGCTCCACGGTCAGGATGAGACCATCCTCCCTAGCTTGGCTCAGGGCGGTGCACAGGGTGGCATCGGCGGAACAACCAACTACAATGGTAAGGAACTGGTTGGTATCATCGATGCTTGGAAGAACGGCGACATCGAGACTGCACGCGAGAAGCAGAACTTCGCTCAGGAGGTTATCAACGTGATCTGCCACTACCGTGGTAACATCGTGGGCGGTAAGCGTATCATGAAGCTGATGGGCTTCGATTTGGGGCCAAACCGTACTCCATTCCGCAACATGACCGATGAGGAAGAGCAGGCAATGAAGAAAGAGTTGGAAGCTATCAACTTCTTCGAGCGTTGCAATAAGTTTTAATTTCAATCATCTCCACTAAATCAATAAGAATGAATATTAAAGAATATATCAAGCAGTGGGCTGAATCCTACAAGAACGACTTAACTCAGAATATCATGCCTTTCTGGATGGAGCATGGATGGGATAAGGTGAACGGTGGTGTCTATACTTGTGTGGATAGAGACGGAAGTCTGATAGACTCCACCAAGTCGGTATGGTTCCAGGGTCGATTCGCCTTTATATGCTCCTATGCATATAATAATGTAGAAAAGAACCCGATGTGGCTGGAGGCTGCGAAGAGCACCCTCGACTTCATCGAGAAGCATTGTTTCGACGAGAATGGAAGAATGTACTTCTCTGTTACAGCCGAGGGCAAGCCATTGCGTATGCGCCGCTACGTATTCTCTGAAACCTTCGCAGCCATTGCGATGTCAGAGTATGCCCTGGCTACAGGCGACCAGAAGTATGCCGAGCGTGCCCTGCAGATTTTCAAGGACACCCAGCGCTTCCTCACCACACCAGGCATCCTGGCTCCAAAGTTCGAGGAATCAGTGCAGTTGCAGAGCCACAGCATCATCATGATTCTCATCAACGTGGGTTCATGCATCCGCAAGGTTATCAACGACCCTAAGCTCACCGAGCAGATTGATGAGTCAATCGCCAAATTGAAGAAGTACTTTATCCACCCGGAGTTCAAGTGTCTTCTGGAGACGGTGGGCATGAACGGTGAATTTGTGGATACCTGTATGGGCCGCACCATCAACCCGGGTCATTGCATCGAGACTTCATGGTTCATCATGGAAGAGGCAAAGCAGAGAGGCTGGGACAAGGAGATAACCGATATGGCGCTGCAGATCTTCGACTGGTCTTGGGACTGGGGATGGGACAAGCAGTATGGCGGCATCATCAACTTCAGAGACTGCAGGAATCTTCCTTCGCAGGATTATTCACAGGATATGAAGTTCTGGTGGCCACAGACCGAAACCATCATCGCTTCTCTCTATGCTTATCTGGCAACAGGTGATGATGAGTATATATACAAGCATCAGCGCATCAGCGAGTGGACCTACGCCCACTTCCCAGATGCCGAGTTCGGCGAGTGGTATGGTTATCTGCACAGAGACGGAACCGTGGCACAGCCTGCCAAGGGTAATCTCTTCAAGGGACCGTTCCACATTCCGAGAATGATGATCAAGGCATACTCTCTGTGCCAGGAGATTTTGAACAAAGAATAAAAATATGAACAAGAACTTAGATTTGTGTATATCGAATCTGGGCACCGTAAGAAACAATCAGTATCAGATGGCGATCCTGCCATGGGGAGCAACAGAGCCTCATAACCTGCATCTGCCATATCTTACTGATTGTATCTTATCACATAGCATCGCAGTGGATGCTGCCGTACAGCTTGCTGCCGACAAAGGCGTGAATTGCATGGTGCTTCCTCCTGTGGCTATGGGTGCCCAGAATCCCGGACAGCGTGATGTGGCTTTCTGTATCCATTACCGATATGAGACTCAGAAGGCAATTCTGCAGGATATCGTAGAAGCGTTGCAGCATCAGGGAATCAAGAAACTCCTCATCGTGAATGGTCATGGAGGAAACACCTTCAAGAATATGATTCGTGATCTGGCTGTGGATTTTCCTGATTTCATCATTGCTTCCAGTGAGTGGTTCAAGATGAGCAATCCAAAAGATTTCTTCGAACAGCCAGGTGATCATGCTGATGAAGTGGAGACTTCTGTGATGATGCATTATCATCCTGAGTTGGTGAACTTGAAAGAAGCTGGCGAAGGTGCAGCCAGGGGATTCAGAATTCCTGCATTGAATAGCGGAAAGGTCTGGATTCCTCGCAACTGGTCGATGGTATCAACGGATACCGGTATCGGAAATCCAGCTTTGGCTACAGCCGAAAAGGGCAAGATGTTTGCAGAAGCCGTTGTTCGTGAATATGTTGAATTCCTCTATCAGTTCTCTCTGGCAGAAACAGTATCTGATTTGTATTAAATATAAGTAATAGAACATCTAAATAGTAAAAATATGATTTTTACAGCAAATATAAGCAAGGCATTGTGTCTTGCTACCATGGGTATTTCCCTGATGATGCCTGCACAGGTTGCTGCTGCAACCCCTGCTATGGCTGTTGAGACACAGGCTGTGAACGCTCAGGGTGGCATCACCGTCTTCTCTAACAAGGATGCACAGTATCGTATTCCTGCCATCGTGGAGTGCAAGTCGGGTAAGTTGATTGCGTTTACCGATCATCGTTATCATAATAAGGATATTGGAGGCGGCCGTCATCTCGACATCGTGATGAAGACCAGTATGGACAAGGGCGCTACCTGGAGCTCTCCAGAGCAGATGGTGGCAAAGGGTGGAAACGGTATTGCTACCAGTTTCGACTGCGCCCATGGCGATGCGGCTGTCGTAGTAGATAAGAAGAGCGGCAGAATCCTCCTGATGTGTGCATCGGGCGGCATCGGCTATTGGGAGTCAAAGCGTGGCAATCTCCTGATGATGGGTAGATACTACAGCGACGACGAGGGTAAGACATGGTATGGCGAGGAAGTGACCAAGCAGATTTACGACCTCATCCCAGAAGTGGAATCAGCCTTCTTTACCAGTGGTAGAATCTGTCAGAGTAAGCAGATCAAGGTAGGCAAGTATTATCGTGTCTATACCGTGTTGTGTACCCGCAGCGGTAACCGCATTCTCTATAGCGATGACTTCGGTCAGACTTGGAGTGTTTTGGGCAAGAATGTAGCTGAGGCTGCTCCTCACGGAGATGAGGCTAAGATCGAGGAATTGCCAAACGGCAATGTATTGCTCAGCAGTCGTGCGATGGGCGGACGCCACATCAACATCTATACTTATGAGGATAAGAAGACTGCCACAGGCTCTTGGGGCAAGGTAATAGCTTCTGATGCCAAGAATATGGGTGTTGCTGCCCATAAGAACTCTTGCAATGGCGAGGTTCTCATAGTGGATGCCAAGAAGAATGGCAAGAAGGTAAAGCTGTTGCTTCAGAGTGTTCCGGTAGGTCCAGGCCGTAACAACGTAGGTATCTACTACAAGGCATTGGAGACTCCTGCTGATTACGCTACCCCAGAGGCGATTGCCAAGAACTGGGAAGGCTGCTATCAGCTGAGCAATACCACTTCAGCCTATTCTACCATGGTTCAGGGCAAGGATGGCAGCATTTTCTTCCTCCTGGAGGAGAATGCTTTCAGAAAAGATCCTAAAACCCAACCTGATGACTATTACGACATTCGATTTATGAAATTGAACGTTGGCCAAATAACGAACAATAGATACAAATAATAATATTAACTAATTATCAACTTATAAACATGAACTCAGATTTGAAGCAATTAGTCATGGCCGTATCTTTGGGATGCATGGGCGCTTCGCCAGCATTCGCAGGTACTAACAGCTTGGCAATGAGTGCCACGCAGCAGACCTCTACCTGTACAGGTGTGGTAGTTGATGACTTTGGAGAGACCGTAATCGGTGCTTCAGTACTCGTGAAGGGTACATCCAATGGTGTTGTTACCGACTTGGACGGTAAGTTCTCTTTGAGCAACGTGAAGAAGGGCGACATCATCGTCATCTCTTATATCGGATTCGATACTCAGGAGGTCAAGTTCGAGGGTCAGCCTCTCAACGTAACAATGAGCGAAAACAAGCAGGTGCTTGCCGAGGTAGTGGTTACAGGTTACGGTGGTCAGCAGAAGCGTGCCACATTGACCACTGCTATCTCAAAGATGGATAATAAGGTATTGGAGAAGGCTGCTGTCAGCAACGTGGGTAATGCATTGCAGGGTACAGTGACAGGTCTCCGCGTAATCAGCGAGTCTGGTCAGCCAGGTGCAAGCCCTAACATCACTCTCCGTGGTGGTGCTTCTATCACGGGTGGACACAATGGCGCCTTGATTGTTGTGGATGGTATCATCCGCGAGAGCTTGAGCGATATCAACCCTTCAGACATCGAGTCAATCCAGGTGTTGAAGGATGCCGCTTCTACCGCTATCTACGGTGCTCGTGCTAACGGTGGTGTTATTCTGGTTCAGACCAAGAACGGTCAGGCTGGTAAGACCACAGTTAACTACAAGGCTAAGCTCGGTATGAACTTCTCCCGTCAGGGTTACGATTTCCTCAATGCACATGATTACATCTACTACAACCGCTTGGGTTACAAGCGTTATACCAATAATGCTCCAAGTGCCGCTTCTGTAGATAACCAGATGGGTTATGGTATAGGTAACAAGTTGTTCGATATCCGTTATCTCAATGATGATACCAAGCATCTCCAGAGCGAGGGCTGGCAGTTAATGGACGACCCATACTACGAGGGCAAGCAGATTCTCTATAAGGATTACAGCGGTCAGATGGAAGATGCAACCTTCCACGATGTAGCGCTTACACAGGATCACTACCTGAGCCTTTCTGGCGGTAACGACAAGGGTACCTTCTCTGCAAGTCTCGGTTACTACAACGAGGATGGTGCTGTCAAGGGTACAGGTTACAAGCGTTTCAATGGTGCTTTCAACGGTTCTTACTGGGTACTTCCTTTCCTGAATGTAAAGGCTGGTACTACCTATAGCTGGGCTAAGCAGCCTTCTCTGTGGATCGGTACATACGAGTTCTTCTATCGTTCCCGTTCACAGCGTCCTACCTGGAATCCATATCTGGAGGATGGCACTCCTGCTTCTGGTTGGGGTACAGGTGATGGTAACCCAGAGTACTACCGTTCTCGCTTGACCAGTACTGATGGTACACGTAAGCAGACCTACAACTTGGGCTTCGATTTGAACATCATCCCTAAGAAATTGGTATTCACAGCAAACTCTTCTCTGTATCACTACGATTACCAGTACGAGAGCTTCAACAAGTCTTACCAGCAGCAGAACCAGGGTTCTCCTAATACAACCCGCGAAGCTTATGCCAACATCACACGCTTCACCCAGATTCAGTTGAGCGGTACCCTGAACTATCACGATACCTTCTTCGAGAATCACAATGTAGATGTGATGGTGGGTGGTGAGTACTTCGACTACCAGTACTTCAATTTCAATGCCAAAACCAGGAACTCTCCATTCGATAGCATCCATACATTGAATGTAGGTGCCGACCGCACTGCTACAAGCAGCAGCAAGACCGGTTACCGTATCGAGTCTCTCTTCGGTCGTGTGAACTACGACTTCAAGCAGAAGTATCTCTTCTCTTTCACCTATCGTTACGACGGTATCTCTAAGTTGAAGGACAACCGTTGGGGTTTCTTCCCAGGTGTATCTGCAGGTTGGAATATCATGGAGGAGGATTTCTGGAAGAACTCTAAGATTTCCAGCGTCATCAGCAACTTGAAGCCACGTGTAAGTTACGGTATCAATGGTAACGTAAACGGTATAGGTAACTTCGATATCTATGGTCTTTACAAGAAGTATGGCAACTATGGCGGTCAGACTGGTTACTATAACTCAACCCTTACCAACACTGCGTTGAAGTGGGAGCAGAGTAAGTCGTTCGAGGCAGGTCTCGATATCGGTTTCTTCAACAACCGTCTGGGCTTTATCCTCGACTACTATAACCGTACAACAGATAACTTGCTTACTGATATCAGTTTGCCAGGTTACACCGGTTTCTCTAGCATGAAGACTAACTTGGGTAAGCTTCGTAACTCAGGTTTCGAGATGGAGGTACGTGCCAACATCATCAACAGCAAGGACTTCAAGTGGGATGTTACAGCCAACCTCACTTCTGTAGCCAACAAGGTTCTCCAGTTGCCAAGCAGCGACAAACCAAACAACCAGATTGATGGTTACGAGGTAGCAGCAGGCAAGGTAGATGCCAACGGCAAGACCCCAACCAAGTGGATTGGTGGATACCGTGAAGGTGGCAAGTTGGGCGACCTGGTAGGTTACCAGCAGCAGCATATCTTCAGAGATTGGGACGATGTAAAGGCAAATGCCAACGAGCGTGTTGACGACATCGCACATCTTTATGGTCCAGGTCTTGCAGACAAGATTAATCCTGCAACCGGTAAGACTTATAAGGAGTCTAATGGCTGGAAGCCTATCGAGCCAGGAGATGTATGCTGGGAAGACGTGAATGGCGATGGCCATATCAGTCAGCTCGACCGCGTGGTAGTAGGTAATATCTTCCCTAATGTGACTGGTGGTTTCACCACAACATTCGGTTACAAGAACGTATCTCTCTATGCACGTTTCGACTACTCATTGGGTCACACCATCTACAACGACCTCAAGGCTCGTTCTTTGGGACAGTATCAGGGCTCGTTCAACCTCATCGACAAGGTAAAGGATACATGGTCTGAGACCAACCGCGATGCAGACCTTCCAGTCTTCACATACGCTGACCAGTTGAACAAGATGAACATCACCCGTGAAAACAATGGTTACACCGCAGTCAACGGTAACAGCTCCCGTTTCTACGAGAAGGGCGACTACCTGGCATTGCGCGAGATTACTCTCAACTGGAACTTGCCAAAGACATGGATCAGCAGAGTAGGCATGCAGAATGCTTCCCTCTATGTAACAGGTCAGAACCTGTTCTACATCACTGGTTATGATGGAGCTTCTCCAGAGCCAGCAGCGTATAATGGCTATGGTGCAGGTATTGACAACGGTCGTTACCCAACACCACGCACATTACTCTTCGGTTTATCAGTAACATTCTAAAATTTGACTAAAATGAAAAAGTTTTTGAAATATTTTGCAGCAGGCTGCATGGTCTTCTCAATGACTAGCTGTCTTGATGTAGAACCACAAAGTGAGATTACTGATGCTGGCTACTGGAAGGAAGAAGGCCAGTTCAGTTCTGCCAATACCGGTCTCCAGGCGATGTTCCGCGACCGTACCTTCACTCTTTTCGAGTGGGGTGAGATGCGTACCAATCTCTATGGTGGCAGTTCTTTCTCTGGTGAGGCAAGTAGTGGATATGAGTTCATGTGGAACAACCTCTTGAGCCAGGCAAGTCCAGCCATCAGCAACTATGGTGGCTGCTATACGCTCATCAACCAGCTCAACCTGATGATTGCCAAGGCTGAGAATACCGATATTATCAAGGAGGCTGCCAAGAAGAACTATCTGGGTTCTGCATACGGTATGCGTGCCTTCATATATTTCCAGCTGTTGAGAACCTATGGCGACGTCATCGTTGTAACCGACTATACCAAGGGTAGCGACATCAGCATCGGTAGCATGGGTAAGGCTGCTTCTCCTGCAGCAGAGGTAATGGCTCAGATCAAGAAGGATATCGAGGCTTCAGAGAAGGCTTATGGCGACAACTACAAGTTTGCCAACGGCAGAAACTACTGGTCTCTGGCTGCTACCAAGATGCTCAAGGGTGAGGCTTATCTCTGGAGCGGTAAGCAGATGGGCGGCGGTAACGCTGATTATCAGATTGCCAAGGCTGCTTATGAGGACGTGAAGAAGGCTGACGTAGCTTTGCAGAACGACTTTACCAAGGTATTTGCCTTTAACAACAAGAAGAACAAGGAGATTATCTACGCTGTTTATTACGGCAAGGATGAGAAGACTATGTGGAATGATACCTTCCGCTTGACTTTGGTGATGGGTTCTATGTTCTTCAAGAACTACTATGAGGCTGATGGTACTTCTCTGGCTGAGTCTGCCATGGGTAATATGGACGGTGTAATGCGTATATCTCTCAACAAGGATATGTGGAAGGAGCTTTATCGTGACGGTGATACCCGTAAGGCTGGTAGCTTGAAGGATATCTATGCCAAGAACGAGGATGGGTCGCTCAAGTATGTTGGCAACATCCAGTATAAGTTCCAGGGTACCTTGCCAGAGGGTTACAACCAGCGCCAGTGGCTCGATGATTACCCAATCTATCGCTATGCTGACTGTCTCTTGGGCTTGGCTGAGGCTAAGGCTTTGCTGGGCGAGGATCCTGCTGCTGAGATCAACGAGGTAAGAAAGCGTGCTTACGGCGAGGAGTACTTCAATGCTCACCAGGCTGAAGTGGCTTATCCTAATGATACAGACGCTTCATTCTATGCCAACAACTCTTTCGTAGGCAGCGATGCCAATGTCATTGAGGCTGTATTGAAGGAAAGATGCCGCGAGTTCCTCTTCGAGGGTAAGCGTTGGTACGACCTCCGTCTGATGGGTACAGAGTATGTTACCAAATATACTTCTGCTCAGGCAAGCAAATTGTTGTGGCCTATTGACGAGAATACTCTTGGCTTGAACAGCCAGTTGCACCAGACTCCTGGTTACGAACAATAAGGGTATATGGAAGTGTCGATAAGACACATCATCTTGTTTGATTATAAAAGTGAGAAGAGAGGGATTCGTTCCCTCTCTTCTTTACAATTTTTTCTCTCTTGAATCAACTTTGTAAATCATCATATATCATCAACAAAATCAACCTAAATAAAATATGAATCGACTCTTGCTTTTTGTGCTATCTATATTTTGGTGCATGGCTGGCATCTCTGCCAATCATCCTTCTTCATTGTTGCCTCTGCCTCAGAAGTATCAGTTCAACGGCAAGAAATCCAGCGGCGAGTTGACAGTGGAGGAAAAATATGTGAGCCAGATTGAAGGAGCTAAATTCCAGGAAGAGGCTTACCATCTATTGATTACCAAGAAAGGCATCCTTCTGGAGGCTACCACCCCAAAGGGTATGTATTGGGGACGACAGACGCTGGAACAGCTGAAAACCACTAAGAATAAAAAGATATATTTGCCACAGTGTGAAATCACCGACTGGCCTGCCTTCCGTATCCGTGGCTTCATGCACGATGTGGGCAGAAGCTTTATCCCAGTAGAGGAACTGAAGCGCGAAATCAGTCTGTTGAGTAGATACAAAATCAACGTTTTCCATTGGCATCTTACTGAAAATCAGGCTTGGCGCCTGGAATGCAAGAAATATCCGCAGCTCAATGCTCCAGAGAATATGGAGCGTGAGAAAGGAAAGTATTATACATTAGAAGAGGCCCGACAACTCGTGGAATTCTGCAAGCAGCACCAGGTGCTCCTGATTCCGGAAATCGATATGCCGGGACACAGTGCTGCCTTTGAGCGTACCTTCAAGACTGATATGCAGAGCGAGAAGGGCACTCAGATTCTGAAAGACATCATCGATGAGGTATGCGCTACGTTTGATGTACCTTATCTCCATATAGGAACCGACGAGGTTCAGTTCACCAATCCGGATTTCGTTCCGATGATGGTGAAATACATCCGCGACAAGGGCAAGAAGGTTATTTCCTATAACCCTGGCTGGAACTACAAGCCGGGCGAAATCGACATGACGCAGCTCTGGAGCTATCGTGGAAAGGCACAGAAGGGCATCCCTGCCATCGACTGCCGCTACCACTATGCCAACCATTTCGATACCTACGCCGACCTGGTGGCGATGTTCAACAGCCGCATCTACAACCAGCCTGAGGGAAGCGACGATCTGGCTGGCAGTATCGTAGCCTTTTGGAACGACCGATACATTGACAATACACCTCAGTTGTTGGCAGAAAACAACTTCTATCCTTATATGCTCACCCTGGCAGAGCGTGCCTGGCGTGGAGGCGGCAACTGCTATTTTGATGGCAAGGGCACCCTGCTGTGGGAAGACGAGCCGGAGCAGTTGGCTGCTTTCAAGGAATTCGAAGACCGCCTGTTGTGGCAGAAGAATACCTGGCTGAAGGAGGTTCCATTCCCATACGTCCGTCAGACCCAGAGTGAATGGCAGATTACCGATGCCTTCCCTAACGGAGGCGATTTGAACAAGGTCTTCCCTCCAGAGGAGAAAGAAGATTCCGTATATCAGTATGAGGGCAAGACTTACAAGACCCGCAAAATCATCGGCAACGGCATCTATCTGCGCCATGTATGGGGCACGCTGGTTCCCGGTTTCTACGCCAACCCTCAGGAGAACCACACCGCTTATGCCACCCGATGGATTTATTCTCCAAAGGAAAGAAAGACGAAGCTGGCGCTGGAGTTCCAGAACTACAGTCGTTCGGAAAGCGACCTGGCTCCCCGTCAGGGTACCTGGGATTACAAGTGCAGTCGTGCCTGGCTCAATGGAAAGGAAATTATGCCTCCTGTTTGGGAGAATACGAATACCGAACGCTCTAACGAGATTACGCTGAAGAATGAGAACTACATGTCTCGTCCGGCGATAGATATCACCCTGAAGAAGGGTTGGAACAAGCTGATGCTGAAGCTTCCTGTGGGCAAGTTCTCTTCTAAGGAGACCCGCCTCGTGAAGTGGATGTTTACGGTAGCACTTGTAGATGAATAAAAAAGAAAGAAAGGTTATGTTGTATGATAAATTAATTTTTCCAAAAAGAACATTAACAGTCATTTTGCTGTCGATGCTCTCAATGGGCTTCCTCTCAGTAACGGCAGCCCGAAAGAAACCTGTACAGAAAATCAAGGTGGCTTGCATAGGCAACAGCATCACCTATGGTACGGGTATCCAGGACAGAGAGCATTTCTCCTATCCCGTACAACTGCAGAAGATGCTGGGTGACAAATACCTGGTAGGTAACTTCGGAAAGCCGGGCGCCACCCTGCTGAACCACGGGCACCGTCCTTATATGCAGCAGGAGGAGTACAAGCAGGCAATGGCATTCAAGGGCGACATCGCCGTCATCCACCTGGGCATCAACGATACCGACCCGAGAAACTGGCCTAACTATCGTGACGAGTTCGTGAAAGATTATCTTTCGTTGATGGACTCTCTGCGTTCTGCCAATCCAAAGGTAAGATTTATCCTGGCTTGCATGACGCCGATAGCTCATCGTCATCCCCGATTCATTTCGGGCACCAAACAATGGCATGATGAAATACAGGAAGCCATCAAGGTGGTGGCTCGGGTGAGTGGGGCAGAACTCATCGATTTCCATGCGCCTCTCTATCCATATCCTAACCTGTTGCCGGATGCCATCCATCCGAATGCAGAAGGTGCAGGTATCCTGGCTAAGACCGTTTATGGTGGAATCACCGGAAACTATAGCGGCTTGAAACTGTCTGATCTCTATACAGATTATATGGTGTTGCAGCGCAACACACCGCTTGATATTCATGGAACAGCTAATACCGGTGAACAGGTAGTGGTGAGCATTGCCGGTCAGAAGGTTTCTGCCATTGCCAATAACCGTGGCGAATGGAATGTCACCTTGCAGCCATTGGCGGTAGGTACGGATTATACGCTCACCATCCAGGCGGACAAGCAGAAAAAGGAGTTCCGTCATGTGGCTGTAGGCGAGGTGTGGCTGTGCTCAGGTCAGTCGAACATGGCGTTCCGACTCAACCAGGCTGCCACTGGCAAGCGTGATATCGCCCAGGCTAATGACCCCGACCTGCGACTCTTCGACATGAAGGGAAGATGGGAAACTTACGATGTGGCATGGCCGGCATCCTGCCTGGATTCGCTGAACCATCTGCAGTATTACAGGAATACCACCTGGAAGGGTGCTACCCCAGAAACTGTAGCCCAGTTCTCTGCCGTGGCCTATTACTACGGCAAGATGCTGCGCGACAGTCTGAAGGTGCCTGTGGGATTGATTTGCAATGCCATCGGAGGTGCTCCTACTGAGGCCTGGGTAGATAGAAACACTCTGGAGACCCAGTTTCCGGCAATTCTGCGCAACTGGTTGCAGAACGACTTTATCCAGGATTGGGTAAGAGGTAGAGCAGCCCGGAATCTGACCAATGATGCCACCCGTCTGGGCCGTCATCCTTATGAGCCATGTTATCTTTATGAAAGTGGTATCTTGCCTTTGCAGCAATATCCTATCAAGGGTGTTATCTGGTATCAGGGTGAATCGAATGCACATAATATGTATGCTCATGAACAACTCTTCCGTCTCTTGGTAGATAGTTGGCGTAGCAACTGGAAGAACCCTGAAATGCCATTCTATTTTGTGCAGTTGTCGAGTCTGAACCGTCCTTCATGGACCTGGTTCCGAGACAGTCAGCTCAGATTGATGAAGTCTATCCCAAATACCGGAATGGCTGTTTCTTCTGATCTGGGTGATTCTCTTGATGTGCATCCTACCCATAAGCAGCCTGTTGGCGAACGTCTGGGCCGCTGGGCATTGAACCAGACTTACGGACATTCAGTTACTCCTTCGGGGCCTATATATAATAATGTGGTAAAAGAGGGGAATCATCTGGTAGTGTCCTTTACTTATGGCGATGGCCTCCGCACATCGGACGGCAAGTCTCCTTCCTGCTTCGAGATTGCTGAGGAGGATGGTTTGTTCTATCCTGCCCTGGTAAAGATAGAAGGCAGCAAGGTAAGATTGAGTTCTCCGGAGGTCAAGGCTCCAAGATATGTAAGATATGCATGGCAACCTTTCACCCGTGCCAATTTGGTCAATAAGGAAGGATTACCGGCATCTACATTCAGAGGAGAGGTCAAATAGCCAACTCAATAATCACTGTTAATAGCATCAGAATATGAAATGTATTAATTCGCTTTTAGCATTATCTATCATTATTATAATAAATAGTTGTAGTACAATGAAATCAAATTTAAAGACACAATTTACAAATATCAGTTCAATGTCTGGTTTCCCTTCTGGGGAGGCTGGATATGAACTCGGTGTTTCTGCTTGTTATGCAGGTTTCATCGGCGACTACCTGGTAGTGGCTGGTGGATGTAATTTCCCGGAGCCAGGAAAGAAAAAGTATTATTCCAGCATCTATGCTGCAAAGGTTACTGGTAATGAGGAAACTTTGCAGTGGGAGATGATAGGCAATCTGCCTGAGCCTGCTGCCTATGGTGGTGTGGTTGCCTCTGGTGATAGCTTGATTCTGGTAGGTGGATGTAATACGGAGCATAGTTTGCGAACCGTTTTGAGCATCCATCTGGACCAGGAAAACGGCAAACCTATATTGAAGTCTTTGCCAGACCTGCCTTGTACGGTGGATAATATGGGAGTATGCCTCCTGGATACTCGTCTCTTCGTGGTGGGTGGTAATCAGGACGGGCGACCATCTGCTTCCGTCCTGACAATGGAAATCGGAAAGGATGAGAAGTGGACCCCGGAAACAGAGTTGATTGGAGAACCTCGAGTTCAGCCGGTATGTGCAGCCTACAACGGCGAACTCTTTGTTTGGGGCGGATTCTATGAGAATGGCAAATCCAGTATTGTGGCTACATCCGGATTACGCTATCAGCTGATGAGTAAGAGCTGGACTTCGCTTCCTGCACCTGTCAACTTGCAGGGTAAGGAACTCACGCTTACTGGAGCCACAGCCATACTAGAGGTTTCAGCCAAAGGAAATGCTCAGATTGTCTGTGCCGGTGGTGTGAACAGAGAAATCTTCTGGGATGCTATCAGCGGTACCTATTCGATGGTAGCCAAGACGGATTATCTGAAAAAGGATATTTCATGGTATAAGTTCAATAATAGTCTCTTGATTTATAACTTGAAGACAGAACAATGGGAAATCCCATCCCCTGAAAATGCTCTTTTGGCTAGAGCGGGTGCCCAAGTTGCTTTGCGAGGACATACCTTATATTATATAGGTGGTGAATTGAAGCCTGGACTTCGTTCACCTGGTATTGTGAAGGTAGATTTACGTTAATAATGATTCGACCTGTATGTTTTCAGTGCCTGTTGAGGCTTCTGACCATACAGGTCTTTTTTGTTTTGTGTTTGTGATGGCAAAATGAAAGTGAAGATGTGTGATTTGCTTTCATTTTGTGTTTTAATTTTTAATTTGCTTTATCAAATAGTAAGCAAATGAAAATAAATAAAACAAAAAGTAAGTAATGTGAAGTTTGTTTAAGCAAAATGTCGTACCTTTGCACTCGTAAACAAACAAAATGTAATTTAAAGAATAGGAGAGATTAATATGAAAAAGATCGAAGCTATCATCCGTAAGACTAAGTTTGAGGATGTAAAGGAAGCATTGCTTGCCGCCGACATCGAGTGGTTCTCTTACTACGATGTAAGAGGAGAGGGCAAGATGAGACAGGCTCGTATCTATCGTGGTGTCATGTATGATACCAGTAGTATTGAGCGAGTGTTGCTGAATGTTGTCGTGCGCGACAAGAACGTAGAGAAAACGATTAATGCCATCCAGGAGGCAGCCCGTACCGGCGAGATTGGTGATGGTCGAATTTTTGTAATTCCTGTAGAGGATACCGTGAGAATCCGTACAGGTGAAAGAGGCGACATCGCACTTTATAATGCGGAGCAGGAGAAGTGATACTTTGAACTTGGAACATGGAACATTGAACTTTATGATATGCCTTATAGGTCTTGTCTTGATATTAATCATAAAGTTCAAAGCTCAAAGTTCAAAGTTCAACGGAAAAAAAGTTCAAAGTTTAAAGTTTAAAGTAAAGAGATTATGAGTGTACAGGATTTAGGAATTTCAGTAGATACCGTATGGATGCTCTTGGCAGCCATGTTGGTCTTTTTCATGCAGCCGGGATTTGCCCTCTGCGAGGCGGGCTTTACCCGTAGTAAAAACACCGCGAACATCTTGTTTAAGAACTTTGTCGATTTCATGGTCGGTTCCGTTCTTTTCTGGTTCGTTGGTTTTGGATTTATGTTTGGTAGCGATGGCGCCGGATTCATCGGCATGCCTAACTTCGGCGATTTGTCTTTCTATACGAATGCAGCCGGTCTTCCTACAGAAGGATTCCTGATGTTTGAGACAGTTTTCTGCGCTACTAGTGCTACCATCGTTTCTGGTGCTATGGCAGAACGTACCAAGTTCTCCATGTATTGCATCTATTCTTTCTTCATCTCATTGATCATCTACCCAGTAGAGGGTCACTGGACATGGGGTGGCGGTTGGCTTTGCAACGCTGATGCTGGTTCATTCATGATGGAGACATTCGGTGCTGCCTTCCATGATTTCGCAGGTTCTGCTATCGTACATAGTGTTGGTGGTGTACTTGCTTTGGTGGGTGCTATCTGCTTAGGCCCTCGTTTGGGTAAGTATCGCAATGGCAAGAGTACTGCTATCCCTGGTCACAACCTGATGGCTGCTGCCCTGGGTGTATTTATCCTCTGGTTCGGATGGTTCGGATTCAACCCTGGTTCTCAGCTTGCTGCTTCTGGTGAGGTTAACCGTGTTGCTATCAGCCACGTATTCCTGACAACCAACCTGGCTGCAGTTTGTGGTGGTCTCGGTACTATGTTCACCTCTTGGATCAAGTATGGCAAACCTTCATTCTCATTGACATTGAACGGTATTCTGGCTGGTTTGGTAGCCATTACTGCTGGTTGCGACTTGGTTAGTCCATTGGGTTCTGCCATTATCGGTCTCTTGGCTGGTATCATTCTGGTATTCTCTATTGAGTTCATCGATACCAAGCTTCATGTTGATGACCCTGTAGGTGCAAGTTCAGTTCATGGTGTATGTGGTATCTTCGGTACCGTGATGACAGGTCTCTTCGCCCTTGATGGTGGTGCCTTCTATGGTGGCGGTTTTGGTTTCTTCGGCGCACAGTGCTTCGGTATCCTCTGCATCGACCTTTGGGCAGCTGCTACAGGTATCATCCTCTTCTGGGGTATCAAGAAGATTGCTGGCCTCCGTGTTGATAAGCGAATCGAGGAAGAAGGTCTGGATATCTACGAGCATGGTGAGAGCTGCTACAACTAATGGTACTTTCATATAGACGTAAGAGAGATAATAGACAAAAGTTTTGGTGAGCAAAATTATTATTATTAATTTTGCAGCCGAAACTTTTAAAAGAAAAATGTATCACATAAAAAGAGAGAATATGAAGCATTTAGATATGAAGAAGATAGGTGCGTTGGCACTCGGTTTGATGGCATTTGCTCCTGCTGCTATGGCACAGGACAAGGTGGAAACATCTATGGGTGCTGATATCGTGAGCCAGTACTACTGGCGTGGTCAGGATTTGGGAGCAATTTCTTTGCAGCCTACTCTTGGCATTGGATATAAAGGCTTGTCTCTTACAGCATGGGGAAGTGTTGGTATTTCTCAGCCAGAAGATACCAAAGAGTTCGATCTTACCATGGCATACGAGACTGGAGGTTTCCATATCGGTGTAACTGATTACTGGTTCAATTCTCCTAATGAGAAGTATTTTGCTTATTCTGCTCATGAGACTTCTCATGTATTCGAGGCAAATGTAGGTTATGATTTCGGTCCGCTTGCCTTGAACTGGTATACCAACTTTGCAGGCAATGATGGAGTCAACAAGGATGGCGACCGTGCCTATTCTTCATACGTTGAGGCTACAGCTCCATTCAAGTTAGGTGGCTGTGATTGGGAGGCAAGTGTAGGTGCTGTTCCGTTTGCTACATCCTTCTATGGTGAAGCCAATGGTTTCGCTGTTACTCATGTAGGTGTGAAAGCAACCAAGGATTTGAAGATTACAGATTCTTTCTCTGTTCCAGTCTTCGCTCAGGTGGCTGCTAACCCTAGCACCGAGAAAGCCTACCTGGTAGTAGGTTTCACCTTGCAACCATAATATATAGTTTTTTAGTTTTATAAATAACAAAAGAGGGTGTGTCATAAGTTCATGACACACCCTCATTTGTCTCTTCTGTCCGTACTTGAATTACATGCGAAACTTCTGTTGGGAAAATATCTCTGAGAGATAATAAAATATCTCTGAGATATAAAATATTATCTCTGTGAGATAAAACTATATCTCTGAGAGATAAAACTATATCTCTGAGAGATAAAATAATAGCGTATTGAAAAATCTTGATTCTTTGGAAAAAGAGGAAAAATAAAAAAATAAGACATGAAAACTGAAGGAACTGAAGGCAAAGTTTTTTGGAGTGTTAAAATAGGGCTAGAAAGTAAGAAGAATGGACAAAAATGTTGGCTGAAGGACTGAAGGCACTTTTTTTAAATAATAATTTCATGTCAAAAACTGCATTTTAACACTTGGCTAAATATATTGCAATTACCTAATAATCATATAATTACATATTTTTTACTCTACGCTGCATATAAAAATGATTTTTAATTTCAGATTTCAGTTTTTTGTGACCCTTCCTTCACAACCTTCAGTTTTTCAGAGGGTATCCTTTACTTGTAATTCTTTACAAATTCAAAAATCCTAAATCTGCGTTATCTGTGAAAACTGTGGGACGATTAATGAAACGAAAAAGAGGATGTGCCATGGACTCATGACACATCCTCCTCTCTCTATATATAATAAGGTGTATTATAAGTTGTTCAGCAAGTCTGCCTTGCCATCGTTGATCAGCTTAATCACTAATTCTCCAAACAGCGTGTTCTGCCATGCAAACCAAGGACGGGTAAACTTTGATGCATCATCCTTGTGGAATGACTCGTGGATGAAGCCCATGCCCGCATCCGTGTTCAGCAACATCTTCATGCAGAAACGAATCTCGTCGTCGCTCTGTGCCGTGAAACACTTCATCATGATAGACATAGGCCATGGCATGTCGTATCCGATGTGAGGACCACCGATGCCCTCGCCAGCCTTGCCACGGAAGAAGCAAGGATTGTCCTCGCTCCATACAAAACGGCGGGTGTTCTGATAGATAGGGTCGTTCATCGGCACATCACCCATATAGCCCATACCCAACAGGGATGGCACATTGGAATCATCCATCAGAAGCTGATTGCCGAAACCATCTACCTCGTAGGCATAAATCTTGCCGTATTTAGGATGGTTGTAGATGGCATACTTCTGCAAGGCTGCCTGAACCTCATCAGCCAGACTGCTGCAATCCTTGGCAATCTTCAGAGCCGCTTCCTTCTTTGCCGCATCCTTCTCTGCCACATGCTTCAGAATTTCGGCAGCCTTGTTCATAGATGATACTGCCATGAAATTGGAAGGAATCAGGAATGGAAGAATCGTGGCATCATCCGATGGACGGAACATGGAGGCAATCAATCCCACTGGTTTCACCGGAGCACCGAAACCGTCCCAGCCGATGGTATCGAAGGCACGGTCGGAAACACGGGTAAAGTGATATGCCTTGGCGGTTACCTTGCGCTGCTGCTCATGGAAAGTCTTCAGAATGTTCTCTACTGCCTGCATCCATACTTCGCCAAAGATGGAGTCATCGCCTGTCACCTTCCAGTACTCATAAGCCAGGCGAATAGGGTAGCAGAAGGAGTCTATCTCATACTTGCGCTCGAATACATCCGGCTGCATCTTGGTGCGGTCTTTCACCCATCCGGCACCCGTAGGACCATCGTTGAAGGCATTGGCATAGCGGTCGATGTTGATGCATTTCAGCTGGCGCAGAATCACGCCCTTCAGCATCTTCTTCAACTTCTCGTCCTTGTTGGCAAGCGCCACGTATGGCCATACCTGTGCACCTGAGTCGCGGAGCCACATAGCTGGGATGTCGCCTGTATATACAAATGTATCATCGTCACCGTTTTCTAGCACACGGTAATGGACGGTGCTCTCCAGGGTGTTAGGATAGCAGTTGGCAAACATCCAAGCCAACTTTGGGTTCTTCTTCAGCAGTTTCTGTACTTCCTTGATCTTCTTCTCCACGGCGGTGGAGGTGAAGAGGCGGTCCTCTACTGGCGGACGCTTAGATTCGTACTTGCCATCCACCGGTGTCACCACCTTGGTATAGCGTGCGTGGACATCCACCTTGGCGTTCTCCTGAGCCATCGCTGTCATGGAGGCAAGAAGAGCCATTGCTAAAATAGTCTTTCTCATTTTCTTATCTTTTGTTAGTTAGTTCATATTATGGTCGGTCGGCAGGACGTGTTCCCCACTTGGATGGCTGGCTGCCCATCTGGAGTTCCAGGGTGCCACCCTTCATGATGTCGTTATACATGATGTACGACTTGGTGTATGGCTTGCCGTTCAGCTTGGCATGCTGGATATACATGTTCTCCTTGCTGTTGTCCTTGCAGATGATGCTGAAGGTCTTGCCCTTGCCTATGTTCAGCGATGCCTTGTCGAAGATAGGACTGCCGATGATATACTTGCCGCCGGCTGGCTCTACCTGATAGAGACCTAAGGAAGAAAGAATGTACCATGCCGACATCTGACCCACGTCTTCATTGCCGCTCAATCCGTCGAAATCGTCCTTATACATCTCGTCCATGGTCTGGCGCAGCAGGCGGGCTCCCTTCCAAGGCTGGCCCACATAGTTGTACATGTAGAGCACCTGGTGGCTAGGCTCATTGCCGTGAGCATACTGACCGATGAGACCTGAGATATCAGGAGATGCATTATCGCCCATGTTTCCGGTGACGATGAAGAGCGAATCGAGCTTGGTTACAAACTTCTGCTCGTTGCCGAAGAGCTTTACGAGTCCGTGAACATCATGTGGCACCAGCCAGGTGTATTGCCATGCATTTCCTTCGGTGTAGTCATCGTCACGATGTTCGGCAGAGAATGGGTCGAATGGAGTACGGAACTTGCCGTCGGAACCGATGCCGCGCATGAATCCGGTTTCCTTGTCGAAGTATTTGCTGTAAGATTTAGATCTCTTCTCGAAATATTTGGCATCTTCCTTCTTGCCTAACATGCGAGCCACCTTTGCCACGCAGGCATCAGCCAGAGCATATTCCAGACCCTTTGCCACGGTTTCCTTGGTCTTTTCCTTGTCGTAAGGCAGATAACCGTATTTCTTGAGCAGACCCAGACCACGGTCTTCGCGCAGAGCCGATTGCTTCAGTGCCTCGTAAGCGCCTTCCTTATCCTTTACATAGCCCTTCAATACCATGTCGGCAAGCACAGGAATGCCTGGGTTGCCCACCATGCAGTTGGTTTCGTTACCCATCAGATGCCATACTGGCAACTGGCCCTGCTGGCGATAGATGTTGATGAAGGTGCTTGCCATATCTGGCAGCATATCGGTGTGAATCATCGTCATCAGCGGATGAGCCGCACGATAGGTATCCCAGAGTGAGAGGGTGGTGTAGTTGGTAAAGTTGCCGTCATGCACCTTGCCGTCGGCACCACGATACTGTCCGTTGACATCTGAGAACACGGATGGAGCGGTCATGCTGTGATACATCGCAGTGTAGAAGATGCGGCGGGATACGGAGTCGTTGGTCTCGATGTTCACCTTAGCCAATTCCTTGTTCCATGCTTCGTCAGCGTCAGCCACCACCTGTCGGAAATCCCAGCCTGGAATCTCCTTCTGCAAATTCTGTTTGGCGTTCTCGGCGCTTACAGCCGACATGCCCGTCTTGACCAGCAATGGTTTGGTAACATCTGCTGCAGTAATCAACCATCTTCCGGTTCCCAATGGCTTCACGGTGACAGGCTGTGAGAATTCAGCGAAGAAGAATGCCTTCTGGTCGTTTGCCCAACCCTTGGAGAAGCGATGACCTGCCATAGTGGTAGATGTAATCTTGTCTACGTTGTACTCCTTTGCCGCATCCCATCCGATGCCCTGCTTCAGGTCGAGCACCAGCTGTGCCTGCTGTGCATCTGCACCGAAGGTGTAGCGCTGGAATCCGGCACGCTGGGTGGCAGTGAGCTCTACCCATACGTTAGGCTGCTGCAGTTTTACGGCATAATAGCCCGGGCGCACATTCTCGTTGGCATGACTGAAGAGGATTTCCTTCTGGTTGGCATCGGTTACAGGCAGGAATGCCACGTCGCCCAGGTCACCGATACCGGTACCGCTGAGGTGTTGGTGACCGAAACCGATGAGTACGGAGTCTGAGTGATGATAACCGGAACACCAGTCCCAGCCACGGGATGGTTCGGTAGGACCCAGCTGTACATATCCGAACGGAACGTTAGCTCCGAGGAATACGTGACCGTGACCACCCGTTCCGATTCTAGGGTTGACAAACTGTGTGAGATTGCTTGATTTTGCCTGTTGAGCAAAGGATGCCTGTGTGAAGCCACCAGCTATCACGCAAGTCATCATGAATAGGTTTATAAGTTTCTTTCTCATATTGTTATAGTAACATCTACGGAATAATTGAATAAATTAGGTTATTTGTAATAAAACTAATAATACTGCAAAGATACGAAAAAAATGGGAAAAACGGCACAATCCTATATATTTTTTAACTAAACTTTCATCGTATTGATATGGATTGCAGTATGATGTTTGTCCCTACGCCCTGCCCTTTCAGAGCGTAGGGATTTCTGTTGAATTAATGCTTTTATCTTATTTTTCTCTCTTTGTGTTATTCTGTAATGATTGGCGTGATTTACGCTTTCAAAATAAAAGATTAAATAGGTAGTTATGTGTAAAAATGTAATTGAGTTTCTTTTCTTAAGACAAAAGGTAACGAAAATCTTTTGTATATTGTCAAAAAGTAGTAATTTTGCACACGAAACTTAGCAAAATGATATTGAAAGCGAGTTTCTGATAAGAATTAGAGTTATAAATAACCGTAAAAGAAAGGAAAAGATATTATGTGTGGAATCGTATCTATCTTCAATATTCAGGAGCAAACTCCTGAATTGCGACAGCAAGCGCTTCGTATGAGCCAGAAGATCCGTCATCGCGGACCAGACTGGAGCGGCATCTATTGTGGTGGTTCTGCTATCCTGGCACATGAGCGTCTGAGTATTGTTGACCCAGAAAGTGGTCGCCAACCTTTGTTTGCACCAGACAAAAAACAGGTGCTTGCCGTAAACGGTGAGATTTATAATCATCAGAATATCCGTGCCCGTTTTGCTGGCAAATACCAGTATCAGACCGGTTCCGACTGCGAGGTGATTCTTTCTCTCTATCGTGAGATGCGAGCAGATTCCGACTTTGATACCTTAATATATAAAGGTGAGGATGCGCTCCACGCCCGTATCTCCAAGATGCTAGAAGAGCTGAACGGTATCTTTGCCTTCGCTCTTTACGATGCAGAGCGTGATGAGTTCCTCATCGCCCGAGACCCAATCGGTGTGATTCCTCTTTATATCGGTTATGATAAAGAAGGAAAGGTGCTGGTGGCAAGTGAGTTGAAGGCATTGGAAGGTCAGTGCGACCACTATGAGCCATTCCTCCCAGGTCATTATTATTATAGCAAGAATCCTGGCATGAAGCGTTACTATACCCGCGAGTGGTTTGAGTATGCTGCCATGCAGAAAAAATATCAGATTGATGATGCCAAGAAAGCTGAAGAGCAGTTGAAGGGTGCTGAACCTCAGGAGAAAGCTGCGGTAAAGGAAATCCACGATGCACTCGAAGCTTCTGTCAAGCGCCAGTTGATGAGCGATGTACCATACGGTGTACTTCTCAGTGGTGGTCTTGATTCTTCAGTCATCTCTGCCGTAGCCGAGAAATTCTCTTCTACCCGTGTAGAGAACGGTGGCGAGACCAAGGCCTACTGGCCACGTCTGCACTCCTTCGCCGTAGGTTTGAAGGGTGCGCCTGATTTGGCAAAGGCACGACTGGTAGCCGAGCACATCGGAACCGTGCATCACGAAATCAACTACACCATCCAAGAAGGATTGGATGCCATCCGTGATGTCATCTACTTCATCGAGACCTACGATGTAACCACCGTGCGTGCCTCTACCCCGATGTATCTGCTGGCGAGAGTCATCCGCAGCATGGGTATCAAGATGGTGCTTTCGGGCGAGGGTGCCGACGAGGTGTTCGGAGGCTATCTCTACTTCCACAAGGCACCGGATGCCAAGGCTTTCCATGAGGAAACCGTACGCAAGCTCGGCAAACTCTATCTCTACGATTGCCTGAGAGCCAACAAGAGTCTGGCTGCATGGGGCATCGAGGGCCGTGTGCCTTTCCTCGACAAGGAGTTCCTGGATGTAGCGATGGGCATGAACCCGGTATTGAAGATGTGTCCGAACAAGACCATCGAGAAGAAGGTGGTTCGTGAGGCATTCGCCGATCTGCTTCCTGAAGAAGTGGCATGGCGACAGAAGGAGCAGTTCTCCGATGGAGTGGGCTATTCATGGATTGACACCCTGAAGCAGATTACCGCTTCTGCCGTAAGCGATGAGCAGATGGCGCATGCTGCCGAGCGATTCCCTATCAATCCTCCACAGAACAAGGAGGAGTATTATTATCGCTCTATATTCGCCGAGCATTTCCCAAGCGACAGTGCTGCCAAGAGCGTGCCTAGCGTTCCTAGCGTGGCATGTTCTACAGCCGAAGCCCTTGCCTGGGATGCCTCTTTCAAGAATCAGAACGACCCTAGCGGCAGAGCCGTTGCGGGAGTCCATCAAGAAGCTTATAAGAAGTAAAGTGAATTATCAGGAAGATTTATTCGAGATTATTTTTTAAAGTCAAGAATTAGAGAATTAGAGAATTTTTTCTCAGTCTTGAAATTCTCATTGTTATCTTCATGAGAAGCAAGAATGAAAATTCTCTAATTCTTGATAAAAAGAATAGTCTTGATAAAATGAGTATTAAGTTATAGAAATAACCGATATAAAACGAACAAGAAATGGAAAAAGGATTGTACAGTTCTGCCTATGAGCACGATGCGTGTGGCGTAGGTATGGTGGTGAATATCCACGGTAACAAGAGTCATGAGCTGGTCGATAATGCCTTGAAGGTACTCGAAAACATGCGCCATCGTGGTGCCGAGGGTGCCGATAACAAGACGGGTGACGGTGCCGGTATCATGCTCCAGATTCCACATGAGTTTATTCTTCTTCAGGGTATCCCTGTGCCTGAGAAGGGAAAATACGGAACGGGTCTCGTCTTCTTGCCTAAGGACGAGAAGAAACAGCAGGATATCCTCTCTATCATGATCGAGGAAATTGAGCGCGAGGGATTGCAGCTGATGCACCTGCGCAATGTGCCTACCAACCCAGACTGTCTGGGTGAGGCTGCATTGAGCAACGAACCTGCCATCAAACAGGTGTTCATCACGGGTGTTACCGATGATAAGGTGCCTGTCTTCGAGCGCACCCTCTATCTCATCCGTAAGCGTATCGAGAAACGAATCAGCGATCCTGATTTCTATATCTGTTCGTTGTCTAATTCGAACATCGTATATAAGGGTATGTTGAGCAGCCTCCAGCTGCGTCAGTACTATCCTGATTTGACCAATAATTATTTTACAAGCGGTTTGGCATTGGTTCACTCCCGCTTCTCTACCAACACCTTCCCAACATGGAGTCTGGCTCAGCCATTCCGTCTCCTTGCACACAATGGTGAGATCAACACCATCCGTGGTAACCGTGCCTGGATGAAGGCTCGTGAGAGTGTGTTGGGCAGTGAGGCTTTGGGCGATATCCGTGAGATTTCTCCTATCGTTCAGCCTGATATGAGTGATTCGGCAAGTCTCGACAATGTATTCGAGTTCTTCGTAATGAGCGGTCTGTCATTGCCTCATGCCATGGCTGTGATGGTACCTGAGAGTTTCAACGACAAGAACCCTATCTCTGAGGATCTGAAGGCATTCTATGAGTACCACTCTATCCTGATGGAGCCATGGGATGGTCCTGCCGCCCTGCTCTTCAGCGATGGCCGTTATGCCGGTGGTATGCTCGATAGAAATGGTCTGCGCCCTGCACGCTATACCATCACCAAGAACGATATGATGGTTGTGGCTTCTGAGGTGGGCGTGATGGATTTCGACCCAACCGAGATTGCCGAGAAGGGCCGTCTGCAGCCTGGTAAGATTCTCCTGATTGATACCCAGGAAGGCAAGATTTACTATGATGGCGAAATCAAGGAGCGCCTGGCTGAGGCTCATCCTTACCGCCAGTGGTTGAATACCAACCGTATAGAACTGGAAAAACTGCGTAGCGGACGAAAAGTGGAAAACGCTGTAGAAAACCTCACTCGCAAGGAATTGGAGTTTGGCTTTGGCGAGGAAGACATCGATGGTACCATCATCCCGATGGCTACCAAGGGTCAGGAGCCTACTGCATCCATGGGTAATGATACTCCGCTTGCCGTGCTTTCAGACCAGCCACAGATTTTCTTCAACTACTTCCGTCAGCAGTTTGCTCAGGTTACCAACCCTGCTATCGACTCTATCCGTGAGAACCTCGTGATGAGTCTTACCGAGTATATCGGTAGAGTAGGTTCCGGCATTCTGAACCCAGACGAGAGCAACTGCAAGATGGTTCGTCTGCCACATCCTATCTTGACCAATACCCAGCTGGATATCCTTCAGAATATCCGCTACAAGGGATTCAATACGGTGAAGCTCCACATGCTCTTCGAAACCGCCAAGGGCGAAGAAGGACTGCATGAGGCTCTGGATGAGCTCTGCAAGCAGGCTGCCCAGAGCGTGGATGATGGTTACAACTACATCATCTTGAGCGACCGTGGCGTGGATGAGACCCATGCCGCCATTCCATCTCTGCTCGCCGTGAGTGCCGTACATCATTATCTGATTGATGCCGGCAAGCGTGTGCAGACTGCCCTCATCGTTGAGAGCGGTGAGATTCGTGAGGTAATGCATGCAGCCCTGTTGTTGGGTTACGGTGCATCAGCCCTCTGTCCATACCTGACATACGCCATCCTCGACGACCTGGTAAAGAAGGGAAAGATTCAGGAGGATTACCATACAGCCGAGCAGAACTACATCAAGGCTGTGAAGAAGGGCTTGTTCAAGATTATGGCTAAGATGGGTATCTCTACCATCCGAAGCTATCGTGGTGCCAAAATCTTCGAGAGCATCGGCTTGAGCGAGAGTCTGCTGAAGAGCTACTTCGGAACAGAAGTGAGCACCATCGGCGGTATCGGACTCGAGACCATCGCCCGTGATGCCATCCGCCTGCACGACAAGGCATTCGAGACCAAGAAGCTCGACTTCCTGCCAAGTATGGGACAGTTCCACTATCGCAAGGACGGTATCAAGCACGCTTGGAACCCAGAGACTATCGCCACCCTGCAGCTCGCAACACGCAAGGGCGATTACGATCTCTTCAAGAAATATACACATCTCGTTGACGATAAGCAGGAGCCTATCTTCATCCGCGACTTCTTCAGCTTCCGCAAGAATCCTATCTCTATAGATAAGGTGGAGCCAGTAGAGGAAATCGTGAAGCACTTCGTTACCGGTGCGATGAGTTTCGGTGCCCTCTCTAAGGAGGCTCACGAGGCAATGGCACTCGCCATGAACGCCCTGGGCGCTCGAAGCAATACCGGTGAAGGTGGTGAGGATAACGAGCGATTCCATTCTACACAGGATGGCATCAGCCTCTCCAGCAAGACCAAGCAGGTGGCTTCCGGTCGATTTGGTGTGACAACAGAATATTTGGTAAATGCAGAGGAAATCCAGATCAAGGTGGCACAGGGTGCTAAACCGGGTGAGGGTGGTCAGTTGCCTGGCTTCAAGGTCAACGAGGTCATCGCCAAGACCCGTCACTCTATCCCTGGCATCAGCTTGATTTCTCCTCCACCTCATCACGATATCTACAGTATCGAGGATTTGGCCCAGCTCATCTTCGACCTCAAGAATGTGAACCCTAAGGCTGCTATCTCCGTGAAGTTGGTAGCTGAGAGTGGTGTGGGTACTATCGCTGCCGGTGTGGCTAAGGCGAAGGCTGACCTCATCGTTATCTCTGGTGCTGAGGGTGGTACAGGTGCCAGCCCTGCATCTAGTATGCGTTTCGCAGGTATCTCTCCTGAAATTGGACTTTCTGAAACCCAGCAGACTCTTGTGAAGAATGGTCTTCGTGGTCAGGTTCGTCTGCAGGTAGATGGTCAGTTGAAGAGCGGTCGTGACATCATCCTGATGGCTTTGCTCGGTGCTGAGGAATTCAGTTTCGGTACGGCAGCCCTCATCGTTTTGGGTTGTGTCATGATGCGTAAGTGTAATCTGAATACCTGTCCTATGGGTGTTGCTACACAGGATCCTAAGCTCCGTGCGCACTTCCGTGGCAGCTACAAGTACCTTATCAACTACTTCCGCTTCCTCGCCGAGGAGGTTCGTGAGTATCTAGCTGAGATGGGTTATACCTCATTGAACGATATCATCGGTCATACCGAGCTCATCGTCCGCAAGAAGGATGAGGAGATTGTTCCTACCGAGGGTGCTGATGCCGTAGAGCCAGAGGTGGCCAAGAGCATCGAGGAGAAGGCAGACTTGCTCGATTTCTCTCGCTTGCTGCATCGTGAGACAGGTCATTGCTCACTCTATCATACTACTGAGCAGATTCATGACCTCGACAATGTACTCGACCAGCAGATTATCCGTGGTGCACAGCGTGCCATCGAGAACCAGGAAGAAGTGAACCTCGACTTCGCCATCAAGAATACTGACCGTGCTGCCGGTGCGATGCTGAGCGGTATGATTGCCGAGAAATATGGTGAGGCTGGTCTTCCTGACAAGACCGTAAACGTGAAGTTCAAGGGTTCTGCAGGTCAGAGCTTCGGTGCCTTCCTGGTCAAGGGAGTGGATTTCAAACTCGAGGGTGAGACCAATGACTATTTTGCCAAGGGACTTTCAGGAGGTCGTATTTCCATCCTTCCTCCTATCCGCAGCAACTTCTCTGCCGAGGATAATATCATCGCCGGTAACACCGGTCTGTATGGTGCCACAAGTGGTGAGTTGTATATCAATGGTAAGGTAGGCGAGCGCTTTGGTGTTCGTAACTCCGGTGCCATCGCCGTGATTGAGGGTGCTGGTGACCACTGCTGCGAGTATATGACGGGCGGTAGAGTAGTAGTTCTCGGTGAAACCGGCCGTAACTTCGCCGCTGGTATGAGTGGTGGTGTTGCCTACGTATGGGATAAGAACCACAACTTCGATTACTTCTGTAACATGGATATGGTGGAGATCAACCTCGTGGAGGATAGCACCTATCGCAAGGAGTTGCACGAGCTGATCCGTCAGCATTATCTCTACACCGGCAGTAAGCTCGCCCGAACCATGCTCGATGACTGGAACCACTACGTAGAGGATTTCATCCAGGTAGTGCCAATCGAGTACAAGCGAGTTCTCCAGGAGGAGCAGGTAAAGAAGTTGCAGCAGAAGATTGCGGATATGCAGCGAGACTATTAATAAAAGGTAAAAAGGTAAAAGGGTAAAAAGGTAAAAAGAACCTTATCCCCTTTCCTTTGCCTTAAGTCCGGTAAAATGCGAGTAACAAATAAATTAATAATAAAGGTAACATAAGGTTTAAGTAAATAGCAACAAGCAGCAAGCAAGAATGTTCTTTTTACCTTTTTACCTTTTTACCCTTTTACTTTTAAAAAGATGGGAAATCCAAAAGCATTTTTGACTATACCTCGCAAGGAAGCAGGTTATAGACCAATTCACGATAGAATCCTCGACTTCAGCGAGGTAGAACAGACATTGAATAGCAACGACCGCCGACAGCAGGCTTCCCGTTGCATGGATTGTGGCGTGCCTTTCTGCCACTGGGCTTGTCCGCTGGGCAACAAGGCACCGGAGTGGAACGATGCCCTCTACAAGGGCGACTGGGAGTTGGCTTACCGTCTCCTCAATTCCACCAACGACTTCCCAGAGTTCACAGGACGCATCTGTCCTGCACTCTGTGAGAAGGCTTGTATCCTGAATCTCATGGATCATGAGCCAACCACTAACCGTGAGGATGAGTGCGCCATCGTGGAGCACGCCTTCTCTGAGGATTATGTGCATGTTGAGATTCCTGAGCGTAATGGCAAGACGGTGGCTGTCATCGGTGCCGGTCCTGCGGGACTGGTAGCTGCCAACCAGTTGAACCATAAGGGATATAAGGTAACTGTATTTGAGGCACGTGAGAACGCAGGTGGCTTGTTGCGTTATGGTATTCCTAACTTCAAGCTCAACAAAAGCATCATCGACCGCCGCCTCCGTCTTCTCGAAGAGGAAGGCATCGAGTTCAAATACAATCAGCAGATAGATGTCACCAAGTTGCCAGAGGGCTTTGATGCCTACGTGGTATCTACGGGTACTCCTACAGCCCGCGACCTGAAGATTCCAGGACGAGAATTGAAGGGTGTTTATTTCGCCCTCGAACTCCTCTCTCAGCAGAACCGAGTCCTTGCAGGCATGGAGTTCTCTAAGGATGAACTGGTCAACTGCAAGGGCAAGGATGTCTTGGTTATCGGTGGTGGTGATACGGGTTCCGACTGTATCGGTACCGCTCATCGCCAGGGTTGCAAGAGTGTAACCCAGATCGAGATTATGCCTAAGCCGGTAGAGGGTCCTGAGGATCCTAAGAATCCTTGGCCAAACTGGCCTCGCACCCTGAAGACCACCTCCAGTCATGAGGAAGGCTGTACCCGTCGCTGGAACATCAACTCTCTGGAGTTCCTGGGAAAGAACGGAAAGCTGACAGGTGTGAAGGTTCAGCCTATCGACTGGAAGCCAAACCCAGAGGGTGGTCGTCCGTTGATGGTAGAGGCTGGTGAGCCGGAGATTATCAAGGCAGAGGCTGTATTCCTGGCAATGGGCTTCCTGAAACCTCAGCAGCCAGAGTTTGCTGAGAATGTCTTCGTGGCAGGTGATGCAGCCAGCGGTGCCTCTTTGGTAGTACGTGCCATGGCAAGCGGCAGAAAGATTGCTGCCCAGGTTGACAAGTTCTTAAACAAGTAATTTCCGGATATTCACGAAGTAAGCTTCATTGGCAAACGCAAGTATTTGCAATGATCATCGTAAGTACTTGCATTGAGATGAATCAAATAAATCGGTTATTTATAACTATAAGTAGGGGAGACGGACCTTGTGATGAGGTTTGCCTCCCTTTTTCTCGTCCTCCCTTTTCCTCGTTTCCCTTTCTTCGTCCTCCTTTCCTCGTCCTCCTTTCCCCCCTTTCGCCCTCGTTCCAGGAGATTCCATCGCCTGTCCCCCCGAGCATAAATCGTTCAAAAAGGAGTATTTTCCGATAAAACTATAGCTCTGTAGCCTTCTTGATTTGGTAGTCTCAAATAAAAAGTGTAATTTTGCACCCAATAATTCGACTAATAATAATTAAACTAAGAAGATCAAGAAATGAAGAAGAAATTATCAACCGTTCTCTTGGCGTTGGCTGCCTTCATGCCAATGACCGCACAGAATCTTGTAAAGGGAGATTATGGCTATCTCTACTGTCACATGAGTGATAAGGGTGAATGGACAGCCTATGCTGTTTCTCGTGATGGCTACAACTATCAGGATATCAACGAGGGTAAACCTATCTTCGACCCAGAGGAGCATGCCCGTATCGAAGGCGGTACCCGCGATGCTTACATCACCCGTACCCATGACGGCAAAGGCTATATTATGGTTACTACTGATATGTGCGTTCGTAAGAGCCACAAATGGGACAATTATGGCATTGACCTCCTGAAGAGTAAGGACCTGATTCATTGGACCAGCGTTACCTTCGATTATCGTAAGGGTATGCAGAACTTCTGCGATGCTGCCACTGCTCAGTCTCCTTATAAAGACTGGAGTACTATCAACCGTGTCTGGGCACCTCAGATTTTTTGGGATTCTGATTATCGCTGGGAAAATGGTGAGAAGGGTGGATACATGATTTACTATTCTATGCTCAACCGTGCAGAGGAAAAGTACGACCGCATGTACTACAGCTATGCTGATAAGACTTTCACCAAGATGACCACTCCAAAGTTGCTCTTCGACTGGGGATATGCTACCATCGATGCTGATATCAACTATCTCAAGAGCGATGGTCTCTTCCACATGCTTATCAAGAAAGAGGGAGGAAAGCCGGGTATTTATACCGCTACAAGCAAGTATTTGAATCATGGTTGGGGTGAGCCTGTAGAGAATGATTATGTCAGCTTCGAGGGCCGCAAGAATTGCGAGGGCAGCTCTGCCTTCCAGTTGATGGGTGATGATACCTGGCGAGTGGCTTATATCCAGTATAGCGACAACCCTAAGCACTATCGCATCTGTAAGGCTGATAAGTATCTCCGCAATTTCTCTGACCCTGTGGATATCAAGGGTGTAACAGGTCCTCAGCATGGAAGTTTCATGAGAATTACCAAAAACGAGTACAAAATGCTCCAGAAATGGGATAAGGAGTTAAAAAATAAAGCAAAATAGGCGATTTTTTCAAAAAAATGTCGTACCTTTGCCACGTTATATCAATTGTATAGAAGTTTTGGGTGACTAGAGAAAGTAAAACTATATTATTTATGAAAAAGCGTTTTGGATTTATCGTGGTAGCTTTATTGGCTGCTTCCTGTGCTTTTGCACAGACGATAGAGCCTTCTGGTGATAAGGGAGATAAGAACATTCTCAATCATCTGGATGGTTCTGTCACTTTGGGAACCACTGGCGTGGGTGTAGATTTGGCAATGCCTATTGGTAAAATGGTGCAGGTGCGCACCGGTTTCAACTTCTTTCCGCATTATAAGCAAACCATGCACTTCGGGGTGCAGGTGGGTGATGATACCGATCCTACGGTACAGGACGAGAAGTTTAACAAACTCTCTCAGACCTTGAATGAGATGTTCGCATTTGAGGTAGACCGTAATGTGGATATGAAAGGTAAGCCTACGATGAAGAATTTCAAGCTGTTGGTGGATGTCTTTCCTTTCCGCAACAAGCATTGGCATGTAACCACCGGTTTCTATTGGGGACCATCTACAGTAGCCAAGGCTGAAAATGCAGCTTATGATGCTACCTCTTTGGTGAGTGTTGCTATCTATAATAATCTTTATAACCGTGTAAAGGAATCGTGGGAAAGTCAGATTAGCGATGATCCGAATGTGATCCCTATACCTTATATCTCTATCGGCGGTAATAAAATTTATGCTGATGAGTCTCTCTACAATAAGTTTATGGATTATGGTAGAATGGGTGTTCATGTCGGTGATTATCCTGATGGAACTCCTTACCGTATGGAGCCGGATGCCAACAATATGGTTTCCTGCAAGATTAAGGTGAACAATTTACGCCCTTACTTAGGTTTCGGTTATGGTGGTAAGTTGTCGAATCGTAGCGACCGTAATTGGATTTCGTTTGATTGCGGTGCCATGTTCTGGGGTGGAACTCCCCGTGTCATTACTCACGATGGGGTAGACCTGGCTAAAGATGTGAAGAATATCTCTGGAAAAGTGGGCGATTATGTAAGTCTTTTCAAAGCAGTAAAAGTTTATCCTGTCTTGGAATTCCGTTTAACTCACCGTATTTTCTAATCTGGAAAAAGAGTTTTTTTATAAAGAAAAAGAAGATGTGTAATACGTCTTAATAATAGTTGGCGCATAACAGCTGTCCACCGCATGCACATCAGCTGTTGTACATGCGCATATCAGCTGTTATGCAAGCGCACAACAGCTGTTGTGCGACCGAAGATACTAACTGTTTCTAAAACATATCCTATCTTTTCCAACAAGATATCCTATATATTCCAACAAGAAGAGGGGGAATCATTAACTTATGACTCACCCTCTTTGTTTAATTGATAGATTAATCCCTTATTTTACCACATATTTCTTGTTCTTAAAAATGTAGATGCCTTCTGGAAGACCTTCTACTGATGTGGCGTTCTCTTTTACAATCTTACCTTCCATATTATATACGTTGGCTGGCTTGTTGTCATTACCCAAAGTAATGTTGCTGATACCTGTTGTTTCTTTGACGAGCTTCAAACTCTTAGGGCAATTGGCTGATACTGGCAGATAAGCTGTATTGTGAGGAATAGCCTTGATGTATGGATATTTATAAGGTCTGGACGCCCCTTCTTTTATCATAACCGTATATGCATTTGCCTCATCATTGTTGAATACCAATGAACCATTCTCATCAATACTCAGAAGACGCATGGTGGTTGGCTCAAACTTTGTACTGGTGAAATGAGCAGACATTCTGAGTCCCACACAGAAGTAAACACCTTTCAGGATATTACCCTTGACGGCTGTTGGATTTGTCAATTCTGGCTTTAATTTGTTCTCTGCTGGATTTTTTGATCCACATTCAATGATAACTGGGGTGCTGGCAGGAATGATACCTGTAAGTTCCTTATAGGTGGCGGTTCCTTCCTTCTCATCAATGCTGCTGATATAGTATACTTTCATATTAGGCGATGCTACGCTGAATGGGAAGCCGGCATAATAGGAAGCATAATACTTACCGTTGGCTGACATCGTTGGCTTTACACCGAGATAGTTGTCTTCACAATCTACAGCCGTAATTTTCCAGTTTAATGTTTGGGGGGTATTATTGTCTACATAGCCGGTATCGCTGCCGAGCGTATAATCATTTTCGTCGCTGAGATAAACGGTACCACCGCTTTTGGATTGCCAGGCACGATATACGTTTGTGTCCTCATAATACTTGAGACGGATATAATAGTTTATCATGTCGTATAAACTGGAACCCTGATTTTTGATGTTATATTGGTCATCGCCTTTGTTTTCAATATAGAAAATAGTACCAGGATCTGTTGAAACATCATCCCATTTCTTCTTGGTTAAGAGGGCTTTGCATTCTACGGTTGTTGTTTGCATACTGATACCTCTTGTCTCTGTGGTTGTAAGCGACATGTACCTTTCTGTTGTTGCATTTTGGATTCGATAATAGCCGTTTCCTTTAACCTGAGCATGCATTGTACCGATTGAAATACAAGCCAAGAGTAATAAAAGTGTAATCTTTTTCATTATGTCTGGTATAAATATAAAAATAACCGATTCTCATGCATTATCACAATACATAAGTATGAAAACCGGTTATTTTTTATTAATATTGATGTGTTGTCTATTTCATATGTTTCAAATTACTTTGCAATACAGATTGTAACACGGTTCATTCCGTTCTCAGAGTATGGCTGAACGCGTGAACCCATAGACTTCTTGATCATGCGGTTCTTAGCAACACCCTTAGCTGCAAGTGTGTTGTAAACAGTCTGAGCACGGCGAGCTGCAATCTTATCGTTGATTGCTGCGCTACCTGTTCCCTTGTCTGCATAACCTGTCAAAGTAATCTTTGCGTCTGGGTTCTCCTGCATGTAAGTAACAATCTCAGAAATCTTGTTTCTCTGAGACTTTGCGATGGTAGAGTTGCCGATTGTGAAGAAAATATCACGACGGAAGTTCTCTTCTGCAACCTCCTTAACCTCTTCCTTAACAGGAGCAACAACTGGCTTCTCGATGATGCGCTCGATAATCTTCTCTACTGGCTTTGGAGCAGGAACTACCTTAGTAGTATAGGTCTTGCCGAGAGCAATCTTAGCACCTACCAATGCGTTGAAATACCAGTCTGGGTTACCTACCTTCTTTGAGTTGAAACGGTCGCTCAATGTGTTGGCTGAAAGTTCAACACCAATCTTTACTTTTTCGCTTACGCGGAAATCTACGTTAGCACCCAAACGTGCAGCGAAATGAGCTTTTGAACCATCCCAGAGATACTCCAATGGAGCATGTACGCCAACTGATGTAGCGTTGCTGACAGTCTTGTTAGCAAGGATAGCCTTCTGAGCGTCTGCTGCCTCGTCGTTACCCCAAGCGATGTTGGCACCGATACCTCCGAATACACCGAAATCTACTACGCGGTTAGGGTCGAAACCACAGAAGAGGTTAGAAAGGTTGAATGTAGCGTCAACCATAGGAGCTACATAGTTCCACTTCCACTTGTAGGTAGTGTTCTGAACCTTCTGACCAGCCTTGCTCTGCCATGCGTTGAATGAAAGGCGGGCACCTACAACCTTATTGAAGTTGTACCCCAAGCCTACCTGTGCATTAGGTGAAATTAAATCGCTGAAACCAATTTCACCCAAAGTGTACTGGCTACCTACCTGAGCCTGTACATACCAATGTGGGTTGAAGACGTTTACCGTCTTGTCTGCTTCCTGGGCAGAAGCAGTAACACACCCCATTGCCAAGATACCTGATAATATGATACTATTAAATTTCATGTCTGAATATGTTTTAAAATTGTTTTAAGAATGATATGGGCGGCTCTTGCCCTACGGAAAGAGCCACTCACTATGATATCCTTATTTTATTTTACAACCTTGATGAAGAATGTCTTTTTAGCTTTTCCACCAGTGTAGTCTACTGCATCGTAAGTGATGGTGTAAACACCTTCCTTAGTTGCGGTGAAACCAGCCTTGTGGATGTTACCGCTGATTACCTTACCAATGTTCTCACCAGTTACGGTAGCATCATCAGGACCCTTAACGGTGATGTACTTCTTATAGGCAGGAGCGATATACTCCAAGGTATAAGAGGTAGGCAACAGGAGTACGTTAGCCTTGCCGTTGGTCATCTTCACGTATGTTGCACCATTAGCGATAGTAGGGAGCTTAACCCAGTTGTTACCGTCTGTAGCGAACATCGTTGGCTGCAAGAACTTGTTGGCATTATCCAAATAGTAGTTGCACTTGTGGATGAAGTTGTTTACACGGTTGATGAAGTTACCATCAATAGCACTCTCAAACTTATTAACCTTGTTTGCCAAGTTCTCAACAGTGCCGAGCATGTTACCTACCTGGCTGTTAACCTGATCAATAATCTTATTGAATTCAGCCATGTCTACGGTTACGGTTACTGCCTGCTTCTTAGTGCTGTAGCTAACGGCACCGGCTTCAAAAGTAATGCCATTAACCTCAACTTTTACACCCTTGAGGTCATCGATGCTAGTCTTGTTGTTAGGGTCAACCCATTGCAACTCGCCACTGGCATCAATCTTTACCTTATGACCATCAATAGTCATGGTTGAAGCATCTGGAACATCTACTTCTACAGTCTGGTTGATATCAGCGATATGGTTCAAATCTTTCCACTTCAGGCTGCTTGTGTCGATATAAAGACCCTTGCTTTCCAAAGTTGGGATATCCTTGATGTCATAGTTGATACCACCGCTCAAGAATTTGTAAGACAATGGCTTGATGACAGTAGCTGCAAAGTCCTTATCTGCGATAGTTACATTGAGATCCTTATTTGTGCCATCAGTAAGTTTCTGCTCCAATGCCAAGTGATACTCTGTAAGACGGTTGTTGAATGTCTTGTAAAGAGTATTGGCAATCTCTGTAAGGTTGAGATTGTTGTTACGATCCTTGAGCTTGTTCAGGATATTCTGAGCTACACCCTTAAGAGACTCCACATCAGCTGAAGTCCAAGTCTTCAACTCATCCAATCTGTTAGGATCAACACTTACCTTCAAGAGGTAGTAGTTTGGAGTAGTGCTCACTTCACCTGCACGAGTATAACCATAATGCTCTACCTTGTCATTCTTTGTCGCTGTGGCGATGAATGGAGTCACATTGCCCTGGCTGTCAACAATCTTGAATGTCAGTCCAGAGAAGTCTTTGTTTGCAGGATTGATGTATACGCCGATAGAACCAGCATTGTCTTTCGCATCATCCAATAACAAATCTTCTGCGAAGATATCCTCATTGCCGATTTTTGCATTGTCTTCTGCATAGCCATAGTAACCACCCAAGAAACGAGCCTCGGTACCCATCATATCCTTATAAGAACCCAAGATAGGGCTATAGAAGCGATTTACTACAATACCTGTAACCTCATTAGCCATTGCATTGAACAGACTGTTCAACTGGGTAGTCAATTTTGTCTCCAAAGCAGAAATCTGATCCTTCAATGCAGTGCTAGCATTCGTGATGGCATTATCAACATCATCCTTTTTATAGTAATTGTTGGTGAGGTATGATTTCTCTACATAGTTAGCAAAAGTATTTCTAAGAATCTCAACCTGTTCCTTGTAGCCATCAACAGTATTCTGGTTTCTTTCTACCTGATCCTTTAAATCGTCAAATGTAGTTTGATCAACCTTACCATCCAGTGTAGTGTTGATTCTACCTAATTCTTCCTCAAGAGTAGTCTTGCCTCGCTCAATAGCATCAATACGTGCACTGTCAAGATCTTGCTGATTCTTGAGCTGGTCGTACTTATTTTCCAATGCTGTAAAATCGCAAGTGCAAGACTTAAAGCTTTCGAATTTACTCTCAAGTTCAGAAACCTTGCCCTCAAGACCATCCACTCTGCCAGCTAGGGCTAAAAGATTACCTAACTGTGTTTGAAGTCCTGAAATTTGAGTTGTAAGTTCACCAATCTTGGTTTTGTTTTCCTGAGCTTGAGCCCAAGCTTTGTCTGCTGTTTCCTTGATTTGTACAGCTTTACCATTGATAAAGTCAGTGAAAACCTGATCAGCATCTTTTCTGTCTGTAGTTTCTTTAGCCAGCTTATCAGCCAAATCAGAAATCTTCTTAGCCTGATCTGCTAAAACCTCCGCAATCTTACCATTGGAATCGTAAAGTGCATCGCTTTCAGTATCTTTACAAGATACGAAAGTACTCGCTCCACCCACTAAGAGGGCAGAGAAGAGCAAAATACTAGTTACTTGTCTTTTCATTTTTTATTAAAAATTTAATTAAACTTATGTTGTCTAACTCTAAATATGTCGTTCATGACCCTCTTATACAATAGCATTTAGTTGCTTTGTTGTTTTAGGTCACGCTTTGACATTACATTCTTAGCTCGTTATTTTTTCTTATTAAATTGTATATATACCGCTGCAAAGTTATAGTTTTTTTTTCAATTGGAAAGATTTTCAAGCACTTAATTGCGGAAAATGTGCTATTTTTTATATTTTTTAAGCATTCAAGCCGCCCATGTCTGCTATTTTATGGCGAGTTGCCTATTAATTAGGTAAAATTATGTTTTAGAATAGTTGATTTAATTCAATTCGTATCCTGGCATCATTTAAATCAATTTGTCCATATACCTATTATAAAAATATACGTGTTAAAGTATAGGTGTATAATGAAGTTATTCTTGGTGGCTTCATTCCCCTTTTCAAATACGGTGTGTACAAGCACATGTTTTGCATAATATAAAAAGAAGTGTAATACGGATAAGGAATGTTTTAAGTGTTTACGAGTGTTAAAATATATCTATTTATCGAACTTTTTTGTCGAAGAATTTGGTGGAATGGAAAATAGTTAGTACTTTTGCATTCGCTTTTGAGAAATCAAGCATTACTCGAAGCAATATAAAGAAAGAGTTCTTTGAAAGATTTTAC
>ERZ773193.604-NODE-604-length-54700-cov-11.960930_pt1 | contig 54700 bp, 30 predicted proteins | sample MGYA00511110_ERZ773193 | MGnify/ENA primary metagenome ERZ773193 (study PRJEB29015, sample SAMEA2737784) | human gut metagenome | biome: human gut; feature: human-associated habitat; material: faeces | place: China | collected 2012 ... | reverse complement strand
GAAAAGCAATTAGTTATTGAAGAATTAGGATTTGATAAAAACTTACCAACTATATTAATGATGGCAGGAAGTTTTGGTGTTAATAATGTATTTGATGTATATGAAAATATAATTGATATTGATTTAGATTTTCAAATTATATTAGTCACTGGGAAAAATCAAAAGCTATATAATAATTTTGAAAAAATTGTAGAAGATAGTCCTAAGAAAACTAAATTAATATACTTTACAGATGAAATTAATAAGTATATGCAAGCTTCTGATATAATAATTACAAAGCCAGGTGGATTAACAGTTACAGAAGCATTAGCATGTAATATTCCAATGGCCGTTTTTGATGCTATTCCAGGACAGGAAGAAGAAAATGCTGAGTTTTTATTAAAACATAATATGGCAGTAAGAATAAAGGATGGGCAAAGTTGTAGGCAGTCTATAATTGAATTATTAAATGATGAAGATAAGCTTGAAGGCATGAAAGCTGCATGTAAATCTTTTGACAAAAATGATTCAAGCAAAAATATATTTTTATTAATAAATGAACTTATAGAAAATAATAAATTATTAAGTGATGAATAGGTTTTGTGATTTATGCAAAGCCTTTTTTATTTTTAAAATTATACTTCATTAATTTTGCCAAGTCATTCTGTTTTTTTAGTGAGATAAAATATAATTAAAGTTAAAAAATATAAAAAATGATTATATTTATATGGGAAAAGTAATAAAAATAGTGTAGTATTATAAGTGGTAATAAATTTTTAAGGGGGTAAACTTATGACAGGAAAAGAATATGTTTTAAGTGTACTAGAACAAGTAGAAAATAGAAATAGCAATGAAAAGGAATTTTTGGATGCAGTAAAGGAAGTTGCACTTTCTTTAATACCAGTATTTGATAAGCATCCAGAATATATTAAAGAGGGGTTATTAGAAAGAATTGTGGAGCCAGAAAGACAAATAATGTTTAGGGTTCCATGGATTGATGATGCAGGAAATGTACAAGTTAATAGAGGTTACAGAATTCAATTTAATAGTGCTATAGGGCCTTATAAAGGTGGATTAAGATTCCATAAGAGTGTTAATGCAAGTATAATTAAATTTTTAGGTTTTGAGCAAATATTTAAAAATTCATTAACTGGGTTACCAATTGGTGGCGGAAAAGGTGGATCAGATTTTGATCCTAAAGGAAAATCAGATAGAGAAGTTATGAGATTTTGCCAAAGTTTTATGGCTGAATTATGTAAACATATTGGATTAGATACAGATGTACCAGCAGGAGATATTGGTGTTGGTGGAAGAGAAATTGGTTATTTATATGGATATTATAAGAAGATTAGAAATGCTAATGACCAAGGAGTTTTAACTGGAAAGGGACTATCTTATGGTGGAAGCTTAGCAAGAACAGAAGCAACTGGATATGGATTAGTTTACTTTACTGATGAAATGATGAAAGATAATGGTCTTTCTTTAGAAGGTAAAACTGTTGTAGTTTCAGGATCAGGAAATGTTGCAATATATGCAACACAAAAAGCAACACAATTAGGAGCAAAGGTAGTTGCATTAAGTGATTCAAATGGTTATGTTTATGATGAAAATGGAATCAATGTTGATGTTGTTAAAGAAATAAAAGAAGTTAAAAGAGGAAGAATAAAGGAATATTTAGAATATGTTCCTACAGCAAAATATTTTGAAGGATGCAAAAATATTTGGACAATAAAATGTGATGTAGCATTACCTTGTGCAACACAAGGAGAAATAGATGCAGAATCAGCTAAGATATTAGTTGAAAATGGAACTAAGGTTGTTGCTGAAGGTGCTAACATGCCATCTACATTAGAAGCTATTGAAGTGTTCCAAAATAGTGGAATATTATTTGGACCAGCAAAAGCTGCAAATGCAGGAGGAGTAGCTTGCTCAGCTTTAGAAATGTCTCAAAATAGTATGAGATTATCTTGGACATTTGATGAAGTAGATAGTAAATTAAAAAATATTATGATTAATATTTATAAAAATTCAGCAGAGGCTGCAAAAGAATATGGTCATGAGGGTAATATTTTAATGGGAGCAAATATAGCAGGATTTAAAAAGGTTGCTGATGCTATGATGGCACAAGGAATTGTATAAATTATAATAAAAAATCAAATTTTCTTATATTATATTTGTTTATAAGAAAATTTGATTTTTTTTTGAATATTTATTTATAATATTTGTACTCTAGGAATTTTTGAAATATAATGCAGTAGTGCAAGTAAAATACTTTGTAATTTTAAATATTAAGGATAATATATAAATAAGCTAATTAATACTACTTTGTAATAATTAAGTTATATTTTATGAGCTTTAATTAAATAAATAGATAATAGTTAGTGAAGAAAAAATTGTGTAAAACAAAAAATATGATAAAATTATAAAGATTAATAAAGAACATTAGTTTGATTTTGATATTATAAAATTATATAATTATATCTAAATTATTACTTAAATGTTAATAGGTTATAATTTTGGAGGTTTATATGAGTAATGAAGTTAATAGTAAATATGATGTAACAGATTTGACGTCATTAGAAAAGTTAGAACCTGTTAGGATTAGGCCAGGTATGTATATTGGCTCAACAGGAACAAAGGGGTTGCATCATTGTATATGGGAAATTTTAGATAACTCCATAGATGAAATATCAAATGGATTTGGAAATAAAGCAACTATAATAATAAATAAAGATAAAAGTGTAACTGTTATAGATAATGGTAGAGGAATTCCTACAGGAATACATCCTATAAAAAAGAAATCAGGAGTAGAAATGGTGTTTACTGAACTACATACTGGTGGTAAGTTTGATAATAAGAATTATAAAACTTCTGGAGGACTTCATGGAGTTGGTGCTGCTGTTGTTAATGCTTTATCTAAGTGGCTAGAAGTTGAAGTTCATCAAAATGGAAAGATATATAAGCAAAGGTTTGAATATGCTTATGATAAAGAATTAAAAAAGGAAATGCCAGGAACACCAGTTACAGCATTAGAAGTTGTAGGAAAGGCTAATGATACAGGTACAAGGGTTACTTTTAAGCCAGATAGTGAAATATTTTCAACAACAGATTTTAAATTTGATATTATTGATGAAAGATTACAAGAGTTAGCATTCCAAAATAATGTTAATATTAAGAGTGTTGTATTCAGTGAAGGTTTAAAAACTATAGGTTATAATGCTTTTAGTGGTTGTGTTAATCTTACAGGTACAATAACTATTCCGTCAACTGTAATAAAAGTTGGTGAGACAAATACAGCGAGAGCAGGTGTTTTTAACAATACATCAATATCAAAGGTTGTGTTTAAAGAAGGTACGGATAAACTTATAATTGGTCAATATGCATTTTCTAATTGTAAATCCTTAACAGAAGTTAACTTATCATCAAATGTTTCTGATATTTATGATGGTGCTTTTAACAATGATAGCAGTCTTGAAAATATAACATTAAAAGATGGTGCATATACTCTTAATATATATGATAAAGCATTTATGAATACATCGATAAAAAATGTTGTATTTCCTGAAAATACATTAACTATTGGCGCTGATGCGTTCAATGGTGATGTGCAATTAACAAGCATAACGCTTAATGAAGGTTTAAAAACTATAGGTAAAAGTGCATTTAATGGATGCAATAATCTTAGTGGTAAGCTTGTTATTCCATCGACTGTAACTAAAATAGGGTATGATATGTATAGTTCAGGAGCATTTGCTGATACAGCTATAACTTCTGTTGAGATTAAGGATGGAAGTGAAGGTCTTACTATTAATGGTAGCACATTTAAAAATTGTAAGATGCTTGAGAGTGTATCATTATCTGACAGAATTGTAAGTATAAGTTATTATGCATTTGAGAATGACTCTAATTTATCAAGTGTTGAATTCAAAGAGGTACAGAGCAACTTAACTATAGGTGACTCTGCATTTCATAATACAGCTATTAAAGAAGTAAAGTTACCATCAAAAACAAAAACAATAGGTAGATATGCTTTTAAAGATTGTGCGAAACTTGAAAAGATAGAATTTAATGAAGGTCTTACCAGCATAGGGAACGAAGCTTTTGGAAATGATACTTCATTAGGTGGAGTATTAAGTATTCCATAAACAGTTACTTCAATTGAAGAAAGTGCATTTTCAGGTACAGATATATTTGGAGTTGTTATAGCAGATGGTAATTCTGGAATATCTATTGGATGGGGAGCATTTGCTAATTGTAAGAAACTTGCATATGCAGACCTTTCAAACAGAGTAACTAATATAGCAAAAAAAGCTTTTAAGGATGATACATCATTACAGTGGGTTAAGATTAAGAAAGATAATTATGATTTATCTATAGACACATATGCGTTCCAAAATGCAAAATCATTAGAAAAGATATCTATTCCAAAGAGAACAACAATAAAATCTAGTACGTTTAAAGGCTGTACAGGTTTAAAGAATGTATATTACTCAGGTTCAGAAAAAGATTATAGTAATTATGTTTCTGTGAATGAATATGAAAATTCAGTTTATGAGAAAGCAACTCTTACATACAACTACACAGATTATGACACATGGGAAGTACCAAGCGAAACAGATAGTTCGCTCAATGGACTTGCCCAGGATGAAAATGGTGTATGGAAGAATTATAAGAATGGCAAGGTTGATACAGAATATACAGGACTTGTAGAATATAATGGAATATGGTTCTATGTTGCAGCAGGTGAAATAGACTGGGGTTATGCAGGACTTGTGGAATATAACGGAATATGGTTCTATGTATCAGGTGGTATGATAGACTGGAATTATACAGGACTTACATATTATGCTGATGTATGGTTCTATGTATCAGGCGGTGTTGTAGACTGGAATTATGTAGGACTTACATATTACAATGATATATGGTTCTATGTATCAGATGGCATGGTAGACTGGAGCTATTCAGGTCTTGTATATTACAACGGAGCATGGTTTGCTGTATCAGGAGGAACAATCAACTGGTCAACAACACTCGTAGAATATAACGGAATGTGGTTCTATGTATCAGGCGGTATGGTAGACTGGGATTACACAGGAACATATGTGTTCTATGGTAATACATTTAATATCGTTGGCGGTGTTGTAGTGTGGTAGTTGCGAATTGATGTATTCTATAATCGCAGCATTTTAGCTATGATTACAAGAGCGTATTGATATTATGATAATATGATACCGGAGTTAAAAGGTCTAATCCCACATGAGTCTGCTCATAAGTGTCTGAAAGACCTTGGACCCACAGCATCATATATATAATGAAAATATAACTGGCATATGTATGTGATAATTACGCATACATATGTCAGTTTTGTTATAAACAATAACATAGAGTTTGTTTTGCTTTCTTTTCTTGTATGTGCTAATCTATTATTATATGGATTATGCGAAAGGAGTACGTTTCATATGAAAAAATTGTTGAAAAATACGATTGCGGCTGTGGCTGTTATACTTGGTATCGGCTTGGGACTGGGTATAGGACAGCAGAATTATGTGCAGGCGGCGCAGGATACTTATTCATTAAGTATGGCTGAAGATAATAAGTGGTATTATTATAAGAATGGAGTTGTAGATACGGGCTATACAGGACTTGCATACAATGATTATGGCTGGTTCTATGTAAAAGATGGAACAATAGACTGGGGCTATACAGGACTTGCATATAATGAAAACGGCTGGTTTTATGTAAACGGAGGAATATTAGACTGGAGTTATACAGGACTTGCATATAATGAAAATGGCTGGTTTTATGTAAACGGAGGAATATTAGACTGGAGTTATACGGGACTTGCAAGTAATGAAAACGGCTGGTTCTATATAAACGGAGGAATACTTGACTGGAGTTATACAGGACTTGCAAGCAATGATTATGGCTGGTTCTATGTAAGCGGAGGTATGCTTGACTGGGGCTACACAGGAATGGCTTATAATGATTATGGCTGGTGGTATGTGGTTGATGGTACACTTGACTATACATATACAGGCTTTGGAGTTAATGAATATGGTTCATGGCTGTATTGTGATGGACGTATCAGATTTGACTATACTGGTAATGCAAGAAGAGGAACAACTATATATGTAATAGAAGCAGGCCGTGTTACACAGACAATAGAAATGCAATTAAATCTTAGTACTGATAGTGAGTATTATAAGTATGAATATGCATATAAAACAGGTGATACTTCAGTATTGGAAACAGATAGTGAAAAGGCATTTTATGATGGTTTATCATCATATCTGGATGCAGCATATGCATACGCAACACCTTATGAGCAGGAGTTAGCTGTACATAATTATATGGTTCTTAATTCAGAGTATGATTATTATAATTATATAAATGGTACAATCCCATACGTATCACATACGGCAGAAGGAATATTTGTGAACAGGACAGCAGTGTGTGATGGATATTCAAGTGCATTTAAGTTATGTATGGATATATTAGGAATTCCTTGCGAGATTATCACGGGTGAAGGCGATGGCGTAGCACATGCATGGAATGCAGTTATGCTTGATGGAGAATGGTATATGGTTGATGTTACATGGGATGACCCTGTACCAGATAATCCGGGCGTTGTAAATTATGATTACTTTAATATCACTGATGAAAAGATGAGAAGAGACCATTCATATACAAGTGATATAAATGCTAATGGAACAAAGTATAATTATTACGCACAGCAGGAAAATTATTTCACTAATACAACAGATTATTATGAATACCTTAATAAAAAGCTGTCGGAGGCATTAGAGTCAGGCGTGGAAAATGCAACTGTTGTAATGTATGTAGAAAGTCTGGATGCACCAATAGATAATGAATTCAGAAGTGCTTATACGGATTATAGTAAGGTAACAGTCAAGCATCATTCATTGGGAACAAGCAGCAGCTATGGTTCTTATGTAATGAGGATTACATGGAGAATAAGCTAAGTGATTTACAGGTTAAAAATGCAGCATTGGAGAAACAACGGATGAGTAACAGATTAGTATTTCTTGATGACTTAAAAGGATTGTGTATATTATTAGTCGTTTTCTGTCATTTTGTTCTGCTGCCGGCAGATTCGGTGGCAGGCAATATAATTATGAGCATATGCTGGGTTGCGGTGCCATGCTTTATTATGACAACAGGATATCTTTTACATAAGAAAGAAACATTTGACTGGAAAAGATATTTCACAAGGCTTGTAACTACATACATAGTGTTCGTAGTATGGAGATTAATATATATGTGCGTTCAAAGTAACATATATGACGAAACACATACTGTAAGCGAATATATAAGAGCAACATTATTTGCGGCGGATATAAATGGTGTAGACTTCGGGGCGCTGTGGTATATGAAAGCATATATTGTAATTTATCTTATATATCCGGTTACATGGTTTCTGTTCAGACACGATGGCAGGAAGTTTGTACTTGGTATGCTTATAGTAAGCTTCATAGGAGATATAGGCGTTGGTGCAGTTAATATATTGTTATCATATTTTGGCAGCTTTGATATAAGTTCGGTGAGTACACTTGTTCCATATACGAATTATGCTTTTATGCTTACATATTTTCTTATAGGTGCATTTATGCATGAATACAGGGACGATATTAAAAACAAGATTAACAGATATATTCCGGTTATTTTATTTGTTGTGGGAGTGCTGCTTATTGTTCTTGAAAAGTATATAGAAACGAAAACAATGAGCTGGAATAACATATATCTTAATAATGGATATAAAAGAATATCGGTTATGCTTGCATCAATAGGGCTGTTTATGTGTTTTGATTATTACAGTTCTAATAAGGAAAATGTGTTTGGAAAATATGTAGGCCAGTGTACAATGGGAGTATATTATATACATTATATTCTACTGATATTGTGTGTGAAATATATATATCCATATATTAATATAGAAAATTATTCACTGGCAGCTAATCTTATAAAAACTGTTGTAATGACTGCTGTGTGTATGGTGATAACTTGTATAGTAAGAAGAATTCCATTATTAAAGAAAATGGTTATGTAAATGCAGGTTTGTGTTTTTTGCTTTATTAATTAAAAGTACTGGATATATAACATTTAAAGTATTATACTTATAGCGGTATTCTTAGTGGTTAAACGCTTTGAAGATAAAGCAGCAAGGCATATTATGATTTAGGAAATTGTAAGAATTGCATAGCAATGTATCAATATGGGTATATCAGTTGGGAATATAATTCCTTTTAACCCTGATATAATTATGTGCATTGTGAGAAAAAAAGGAGGAAATATGATAAGGGATAAGTTCTTAAAGAACAAAAGAATTAAGAAATTGCTTGCATCAATGGCTGTATTTGTCAGTGCGGTGTGTGTAAGTACAGCAGTGTCTGGTTTTACCACACAGGTTTATGCAGAGGCAACTATTGGTACTAACATTTCAGTAAAGACATCAGACAATAATTATATAAGATGGGCAACACCTGTTAAGGCATATCTTGTCAATATTGGTGATGGAAATCTTATGAGAGTACAGTCTGATGGTTCTAATGTTTATGTAGAATATTATAATTCAGAATTACAAGTTACGGATTATAAGCAGATTCCTACAGAACTTTCTGAGTTTGGTGGATTTTATGATGGTGCAGATGCTTATTATATAGTAAGCGGACAGAGTAATCCATCAGAGTCAGCAGATGTAGAATGTTTCAGAATAACTAAGTACGATAAGTCATGGAACAGAATTACATCTACTGGTTTATATGATTGCAACACAGTTGGACCATTTCAGGCTGGAAGCCTAAGAATGACAGAATCAGATGGATATCTGTTCATAAGAACAAGCCATACTATGTATAAGTCATCAGATGGTTATAATCATCAGGCAAATGTAACGATACAGGTTGATGAGAAGAATATGAATATTACGGATTCATTTACTAAGATTATGAATTCTGCGTATGGTTATGTAAGCCATTCATTTAATCAGTTTATTAAAACAGATGGTAATCATCTTGTTGCTGTAGACCATGGCGATGCTTATCCAAGAAGTATAGCACTTATAGAGTATCCAACAGATTTTACTACTGGTCAGTTTATTTCCAATATGGACTATTGGGGAGATAATTGCAAGTGTACATCTTTACTTAATATAGCTGGTACTACAGGTGATAATACAACTAATGCATCAGTTGGTGGTTTTGAAGTGACAGACAGCGCATATATAGTTGCAGCTTCTTCTATAGACCAGGATAATAATGGTAAACTCAGAAATATATGCATACTTTCAAAGTCTAAAGCCGATGGAAATACTAAGATAAACTGGATTACAGATTATACAGGTGATGATTATTCAGCAACAACACCACATCTTGTTAAGATGGCTGATAACAGATACTTAGTTCTCTGGTGCAAGAGAAGCGATAGAGAGGGTACTGTATATTATACATTTGTAGATAATAATGGTAATCAGACTGATAAGATAAGAACTATGACGGGTAAGCTGTCACAGTGCGAGCCAGTTATGTATGGTGATATGGCTATATGGTATACAAGCGATGAGGATAGTGTAAGTTTTCATGGTATATTCAAGGATGGTTCAGCTTATGGAACAGAAAGAGGTCTGCTGCAGGAAGCTGATGGAACATGGAAGTACTATGTTAATGATGAGGTTGATTATGATTATACAGGACTTGCCAACAATGAATATGGCTGGTTTTACGTTAAAAATGGCGTATTAGACTGGAGCTACACAGGACTTGCCCAGAATGAGTATGGCTGGTTTTATGTTAACAATGGTGTATTAGACTGGAGCTATACAGGACTTGCCCAGAACGAATATGGCTGGTTCTATGTTAACAATGGTGTATTAGATTGGAGTTATACAGGGCTTGCAGAATATGCAGGAAACTGGTTTTATGTTTCAGGTGGCATATTAGACTGGGGTTATACAGGGCTTGCAGAATATGCAGGAAACTGGTTCTATGTTTCAGGTGGCATAGTTAACTGGAACTATACAGGACTTGTAGAGTATGCAGGAAACTGGTTCTATGTTTCAGGTGGTATAGTTGACTGGAGTTATACAGGAACTGCAAGTAATGAATACGGTACATTTTATATAAAGAAAGGTGTACTCGATTGGAGTTATACAGGACTTGTATATAGTAAAGATGGCACAGCTTATATAGTGAACGGCATTCTTGATAAGGACTATACAGGTGTAGTAGAGGATAGTGCAGGTGTTCTCTGGTATGTTGAAAATGGTATGGTTAATAAAGAATATAATGGTTATGTAAAGAGTGATGATGTTACATATAAAGTAATAAATGGTATTGCAGTTAAGCATAATCATTTATATACATCTGAAGTAACTAAAAAGGCAACATGTACTGAGGATGGTGAAAAGACATATACATGCTCAATATGTAATGATACTTACACAGAATCTATAGAAAAGACAGGTCATAAGTATGTAGATACAGTAGTTGAGCCAACAGATACAGAAAAAGGTTATACAGAGCACACATGCTCAGTATGTGGAGATACATACAGGGATAATTACACTGATGTAATAGTTCCGGAATATGAAGACGTAGATATTACAGAGGATAACTGGAAGGATTACTTATATGTATATGAATGTATAGTACCTGAATATGATGCTGATGGTATAGCTAATCTTACATATTACTGCAGATTAGCTGTAAAGCCAGAGATAATGGAAAAACTTAATCCAGGGGAATATACTACAATAACATATGACATTAATTGCTTTGTTAATAGGAATTCAACTATATCATATGATTTTTCATCAGGTGAGGAAGAGTATATTGTAGATGAAGGCTGGACTAAGAAGAGAAATTTATTGGGTTCAATAGAAAATGAAACAGGAAAAATCAATATTGGCGGTTCTAACTCTGATTATAGCTATATATATCATACATACAAGGATGTAGATGATAAGGCTATGTCAGGTGATATTACTATGAACACAGTAAATACCTATATCCTGGAAATGGCTAGTGTAACAGGAAAGTTATCAGTAAGAAGCAACTAATTATATTAAGTGGTTTATTACAATATAAGAAGTTACAGCTCAAGTTAAGAACGTATGATATTCATAATCTGCGTGAAAATATAATATAGTATAAAGATATATAATACAAATATTAAAAATACGTCAGAATGGTATAAAAGCTGATTTCTGGCGTATTTTTTGTTTACTTAATTGTTTATATATAATATACTATATCTAAAATTAGATTTACTTGTAACCGTGAACAGTATATATAATTATATTTGAACAAAATATGATAAAGTAATACACGCAATATTACAATCAGGTAAGATTATGTGTAATATTTGCCGATATAATATATGATAGGGCTTTAAATTTGTGAACCGCATAATATTATGATGTTGGGGTGAAAGCCACAACTATGAGCAGGTGTATGTGGGTGAATGACCTTGTGACCCTGGTATCATATATTGGGATACAAAAAGACAAGTATATATTAATCATAATACGAAAAGGAGGAAGTATATGGAAAGAAACTATTTCAAAAGAATAGCTTCGGCATTTTTAAGTGTAATGCTTGTGCTTACATCAGTAAGTATAGCACCGGCTGCACAGGTGTCTGATACAGTGCAGACACAGAGTGTATCAACCCGCAAATACGCTAACATAGTTGTATTTGTAGATTTTAAGGATACACACATGAACACGAAAAAACTGAACTAGGGAAGTGTTATAAGGAAGACCCTAAAATCACAGAATATTTCGAGGGGGATGAGGAGCACCCAAGAGCGCTTAAGCAGTATGTTTCTAACATTTCTTATGGGCAGCTTAATGTCCAGAATATTATTCCACAGTATGACAGTGAGAATAATAAGATAGAACCATATGTGTTAAGCAATGACGTATCATATTATGGGGACAGGACTGTTGGAACTTCAGGACCAGCCCTCGGAGATACAAGAATGGTTAAGGAGATTTCTGAATTACTTGCTAAAGACAGCAGATTTCCTAAGGATGCAATAGTAGATTATGATGGTGATGGATGTGTTGATAATCTTATGATTGTAACAGCCTGTGAAAAGGGTAATTCTAATTCACAGATGTATGGACATAAGTCAACATATGCAGGAACAGATGAGATTAATTCCAAGAAAATAGGCAGTTATACGGTTATTCCAGAGGGTTTAGCATACTTCGGATTAAGTGAAACCGGCGTTGTCATACATGAATTTATGCATACGCTTGGATATCCAGACCTTTATGTTAATACTAATGTTTCTGGTGTTGTACCGGTAGGCCAGTGGGATATTATGGCGATGGAATGCAAGTTCATCCAGTATCCTCTGGCATATTTCAGGTCAGCTTATTCAGGCTGGTTTGATATACCGACAGTAACAGAGTCAAAGAAGAATTGTTCAATATATGCAGCTTCTTCTACAACATTTGATACAAGAAATAATCAGGCGGTTATATTAAGAACAGATTATTCATCTAATGAATTCTTTGTTGTTGAATACAGAAAACAGAAGGCTAAATATGATGTTGCTTCTTATGATGATAAGTCATACGAGGGCAAGATATATGGTTCAGGACTTATCATATATAGAATAAACGCCTCTCTTATCGGTGGTAATATGTATGGTCCTCCATATAAGGCATATGTATTCAGGCCAGGTGATTCTATACTTAATGGCTATGAAAAGGCAGATTATACTAACTTAGATAAATCATTCTTATCAGCGGAAAGCGGCCGTACATCTTATGGAACACATGATAAGAATGCAGGTATAGCTGACAATGCTATTACATATTCAGATGGAACTAACAGCGGAATTGTTATAGAAAATGTAGGCAGTGCTTCTGGCGACACAATAACATTTGATATATCATTTGCAGATGACGGACAGGAAGGTCGCTGGATAACAGAAAGTACGGATACACTTGGACTTTCGCTTAGTGATATAGAAACATATACAGATAGTGAACAGAATAAATATTTTATAGCCAATATAGGTGATGGCTATGGTTATGCGACAAAGGATACAGTATTATTTAAGTATAGTGATGGAGCATGGAGTAAGATTACAGACGGACCTAAGGCTACTAATGATGGAAAGTCTATAGTTACTTACAATGGTGACGTGTATATTTCATATCTTGATACTAATTTTTATGCACGTGTAGATAAGTGGAATGGAAGTAGTTGGCAGAATATATATAAAGCCTCAGGTTATTCTGATAATGTATCACTTGTTGCAGGTTCTGAAGGCATATATTTTTCATATACAAGTCAGGATAACAGCAATATTTATGCATATAAGTATGATGGAAATACATTAAAGAATTTATCTGATAATATATTAGCAGGAGCAGTAAGTAGTATGCCGGCTAATGCTGCTATATCTGTAGATGCTGATGAAAATATATTTGTTGAATACAGAGATACAGCTAATAAGAGTAATATATATATTAAAAAATATAATCAAATTGATAACAGTTGGAATGCTGTATTAAATGGTTCAATACAGGCTAATGAGGTTGTATTAAGTAATAATAATGGAAAGCTTTATTTGTTTAAGAAAGGAACTGCTTTCGATACAGTAAAAGACAGTTATCTATACAGCCTTGACTATGCCAACTCTGCTAAAGAGTGGACTCAGGTAGGGACTAATAGTATAACAGACAAGGGTGTTAATAACGCAAGTCTGTGCTTTGATGGTGATAATGTATATGTAGGAACTACTGCAAGTGATAACATTACATTTGTAAGTGGACTTGTCGATGGCGAGTGGCAGCAGCTTGGAACTAATGTATCTATTCAGGATATTAGTGGTCTTAATATAAGCTACGGTAATTCTAAGATATATGCGACATATCTTGACAGTGACACTGGTAAAGCAGTTGTTCGTTCTTATGAAGTAAAATCTGCTGATAAGCCGGAGCAGCCGGTAGAGGTTCCTATAACAGAGGTACAGCTTGGCAGAGAAGCACTTGATATGTATGAAGGAGATACTTTCAAGCTTACAGCAACAGTTCTTCCAGTTAATACAACAGACAGCAAGGACATAAGCTGGAGCAGCAACAATGAAGCAGTTGCAACAGTATCTGAGGATGGAACAGTAACAGCAAAGAGCGTAGGAACAGCTGTAATTACAGCAACAAGCACAAATGGAAAGACAGCAAGCTGTACAGTGACAGTAGAAAAGAAGCTTATACCAATCACAGAGGTAAGTCTTAGTGAGAGCGCAGTAGGAATAATAGAAGGAAATACACATAAGCTTACAGCAACAGTCCTTCCAGAGAATACAACAGATAGTAAGAGCATAAGTTGGAGCAGCAATAATGAAGCTGTAGCAACAGTATCTGAGGATGGAACAATAACAGCTAAGAGTGCCGGAACAGCAGTAATCACAGCAACAAGCTCAAACGGAAAAACAGCAGATTGTACAGTAACAGTAAGCAAGAAGGAAATACCAATCACAGAGGTACATCTTGATAAGAGCAGCGCAACGCTTACAGAGGGTGACTCAACAACTCTTGTAGCAACAGTTCTTCCAGAAAATACAACAGATGGAAAGAGCATCAAGTGGAGTAGCAGCAACGTGGCAGTAGCGACGGTAGACCTTATGGGAAAAGTAACAGCCAAGAGTGCCGGAACAGCCATAATCACAGCAACAAGTGAGAATGGAAAGACCGCAAGCTGTACAGTGACAGTCAACAAGAAGGATACATATACAGGCTTGAGAGATGTTGATGGCAACTGGATGTATTTTGAGAATGGCAATGTCAATAGCGACTACGCAGGTCTTGTGAATTACGAGAGCTTGTGGTTCTATGTAGATAATGGAACAATAGACTGGGGCTATACAGGACTTGCAGATTATAACGGTATCTGGTTCTATGTATCAGGCGGTATGGTAGATTGGAATTATACTGGACTTACATACTATAATGATGTCTGGTTCTATGTATCCGGAGGAATGATAAACTGGGATTACACAGGACTTGTATATTATAATGATATCTGGTTCTATGTATCCGGAGGTATATTAGACTGGGATTATATAGGTCTTACATACTACAATGACATATGGTTTGTTATCTCAGGAGGAATGATTAACTGGGATTATGCCGGACTTATATATTATAATGATATGTGGTTCTACGTGTCAGGAGGAACAATCAACTGGGATTATGCAGGACTTATATATTATAATGATGCATGGTTCTATGTATCAGGCGGCTGTATCAACTGGACAACAGCGATAGTTGATTACAATGGTGCTAAGTTCTATGTGCAGAATGGTATGGTAGACTGGGATTACACAGGAACAGTTAATTATAATGGCAGTACATATAATGTAATTAGTGGTATGGTGTATTAAATGTAAATAAAATATCAAATCAATAATCATATTAAAAACATAATAAAAGCTTGAAATGAGCCTGAATTATTCATAGTTCTTACTTGGATAATTCAGGCTTGTTTTTATATGATGTAAGGGAAATGTCAGAAAATGCTGATTATGGCTCTTTAAGGGAAAACTCAGTGTTATAGAATTGTGTGAAATGTGCAGCATTTCACAGAGGGGTAATAAACAGCAAGATAAAAGCAAAAAAGATTAAATAAAATTGCATATGTATTATTGTGATATTGAAAATGTTATATTATAATAAATTTGATAAAAGTTTTGTGAACAATTGAAACTAAAGGGTATGTGTCAACAGAGAAAGGATGATGAGTATGAGAAAGATACTAAGGGGCATAGCTGGAATTTTAATTGCAGTGGATGTCACAATGTTCTCATTTACGAACATATCATTTGCAAAGGATATGTATGGTGTAAATGATGTACAAGTACAGCAAAATGTACAGGAGCAACAGACAATTAATACTGTACAAAATGAACAGGAACAGCAGACAATTAATACTGTACAAAGTACACAGAAACAGTATGCTGAGTCCGGCAGAACAAGCATTAGCAAGCCTGATATGGAAGAATTAAGACAGCTTTATAATAGTCTTCCAACATATGATAAATTATACAAGACAGAGCCAGTGGTTGAAGGAACAGATTATCATATTGCGGTTCTTTCAGATGAAGCTTATGATACAGCAAAAGGTCTGATTAATTATTACAGACGTGTAGCAGGACTTGGAGATATTACATTGAGCGATGATGTTAATGAAAGTGCAGCATATGGAGCACTTGCGTTAGCTATGAATAATAGTGGATTAACACATTATCCATCACAGCCTAAAGATATGTCTAGTATTGATTACAATAAAGCATATGCGGCAACAACAAGCAGTAATCTATCGTCAGCAAGTGGATATTCAGAAAAAAGAATTATATCAGTAGCTGTAAGTGGTCAGATAGGAGATAGCGACTCATCTAATATTGATACACTTGGACACAGGCGCTGGCTGCTCAATCCGGGTGTTAAAACATTGGGAATCGGAAGTGCTAATAATAATTACAATTATTACACTGATATACGTGTGTTTGGAGATGGTATCCAATCAGAAAGTGTAAATGATTATGATTTTATTGCATGGCCATCATCAGGTGCTAATTTAACAGATACATTTCCAAAAGATACACCATGGTCAGTTACATTAAATCCTAAAGTGTATTATACTCCAACAGATGTTTCTGTAGAAGTAAAAAGCTTAAGATATGGAACAACATGGTATTTTGATAATAATACAGGATATGGCACATCTTCTATTGATAATTACTTTAATATTGAAAAAAGTGGATATGGGGTAGCTAATTGTATTATTTTCCGTCCTGCATATCAGTATATAGATATGTTTAAGGGAGATTATATTGTTACAGTTAGTAATGTCAGAAGAAAAGATACTGGAGAATATACAAATATCCAATATAAAGTAACATTTGATAATTATGATGGTACTACTTCGATTAACGATTGTGATATATCACTTGCTAAGGACTCATATGAATATGAGGGTCAGAAGGTTGAACCGGAAGTAACTGTAAAAGATAAATTCACGGGTAAGATATTAGAGAAGGATACAGATTATACAGTTGGTTATTATTATAATAATGCAGTAGGAACAGCAAATGCATATGTAAGAGGAATTAATAAATATACTGGCAGCAGCACTCTGGGTTATGAAATAAAGCAGGGTGATGCACAGCTTTCAGTAGATATTGAAAAAAAGAATATCCAAGTTGATGAATATGCACAGATTATAGTTAATAGCAGAGCAAAGAAATATGAATACATATCAGATAACACATCTGTAGCAATAATCAGCTATGGCAGGGTAAAAGGTGTTGCAGAAGGAACAGCTAATATTACAGTAAGTGTTGCGGATAGTAATTATAAGCCGGAACAGGTGACATTACAGGTAACGGTTAGCGAGAAAAAGATAGAAATAACAGAAGTATTGCTTAATAAGGATGCAGAAACACTGACAGAAGGAGATACGATAACACTTTCAGCAGAAGTGCTTCCATATGATACAACATACAGTAAAAATGTAAGCTGGAGCAGCAGTAACAGCGCAGTAGCAACAGTATCAGCAGATGGAACAGTAACAGCGAAGAGTGCCGGAACAGCCATAATCACGGCAACAAGTGAAAATGGAATGACAGCAAGCTGTACAATAACAGTAGAAAAGAAGTTTATACCAATCACAGAGGTATACCTTGATAAGAGCAGTGCAACACTAACAGAAGGAGAAACAACAGCCCTTACAGCGACAGTCCTTCCAGAGAACACAACAGATAGTAAAAATGTAAGTTGGAGCAGCAGTAACAGCGAAGTGGCAATAGTAGATGCTAACGGAACAGTAACAGCCAAGAGTGCTGGAACAGCCGTAATCACAGCTATAACAGAGAACGGAAAGACAGCAAGCTGTACAGTGACAGTCAATAAGAAGGATACATATACGGGTTTAAGGGATGTTGATGGTCAGTTAAAATATTTTAACAATGGAAACATAGATACAACATACACAGGCTTTGCAGATTACGAAGGTAACAGATATTATGTAAGTAATGGCATTGTTGATACAACATATACAAGCCTTATATTAGACAATGGTAACTGGGTATATGTTGAGAATGGCAGTGTAAATAACGACTATACAGGTCTTGTGAATTACGAAGGTTTATGGTTCTATGTATCAGATGGAACAATAGACTGGGGCTATACAGGACTTGCAGATTATAACGGCATCTGGTTCTATGTATCCGGTGGTATAGTAGACTGGAATTATACAGGACTTACATATTATAATGATGTATGGTTCTACATATCAGGAGGCATGATAGACTGGGATTATACAGGACTTGTATATTATAATGACATCTGGTTCTATGTATCCGGAGGAATATTAGACTGGGATTATATAGGTCTTACAAGTTATAATGGTATCTGGTTTATGATATCAGGAGGTATGATAAACTGGGATTATGCCGGACTTGTATACTATAATGATATGTGGTTCTATGTGTCAGGTGGAACAATCAACTGGGATTACGCAGGACTTATATATTACAATGATGCATGGTTCTATGTATCAGGAGGAACAATCAACTGGACAACAGCGATAGTTGATTACAATGGTGCTAAGTTCTATGTACAGAATGGTATGGTAGACTGGGATTATACAGGAACAGTTAATTATAATGGCAGTACATATAATGTAATTAATGGTATGGCATAGGAAATATAAATGAAAAAATAATATATAATATTATAAATATATAATTATAATGTTATATATACCAACAGTGATTGTATATGCAATCACTAAATAACAAAAATAATTATATGCCTATAGCTATATATAACTAATATTTAATAAAGCAGGAAAAAGATTTCGTTTATATGAAATTCATTTTTCCTGCTTTTGTTTTATGCTTATTCTTGACGATATATGTAAAACAAAGTAAAATATTATATGTATTGTTTAGTTTTATCTGTGTAATCTTTGAAATATATGTATTATTATACAATTAAGTGATTTAAAGAATACATATAATGCTATTTATCAGATAATATCAGCAATACTTGATTTAATATTATTATTTTAATGTGATAGTTACATTTCTATCAGAATGGGAGGAAGTTAAACATGGCTTTAGTAGGAATAGTTATGGGTAGCGATTCTGATATGCCTGTTATGGCTAAGGCAGCAGACATATTAGACAAGTTAGGTGTATCTTATGAGATGACGATTATCTCAGCACACAGGGAACCAGATGTTTTCTTTGAGTATGCCAAGACAGCAGAGGAAAAAGGGTTCAAGGTAATAATAGCAGGTGCAGGAATGGCAGCTCATTTGCCGGGAATGTGTGCAGCTATATTCCCTATGCCAGTCATAGGAATTCCTATGCATACAACTTCTCTTGGTGGTAGAGATTCGTTATATTCAATAGTACAGATGCCAACAGGTATCCCAGTTGCAACAGTTGCTATTAATGGTGGTGCCAATGCAGGTATACTTGCAGCTAAAATTCTTGCAACATCAGATGCAGAGCTTCTTGAAAGACTTAAGAATTACACTAAGGAATTAAAGGAAAGCGTACAGGCTAAGGATGCAAGACTTCAGGAAGTTGGTTATAAGAATTATTAATAACATATTGTTATTTTAGAGATTGATATGTTACAGGAGTTAACAAGTAATATACTATAAATATCTATAATTAACTATAGAAGTATTACAATAATATAAATTTATATAACTTATTATAATAATAAAATCTGTAAGGGATAGTTGCAATATATCATAATACCCTCACAGATACACAAGAACGGAGGACAATAATGGATTACAAGAACGCTGGTGTTGATATTGAAGCAGGTTACAAGTCAGTTGAGTTAATGAAGGATGCGGTTAAGTCTACATTCAGACCAGAAGTATTAGGAGGAATTGGTGGTTTCTCAGGTGCATTTTCACTTGAAAAGATTAAGCAGATGGAAGACCCTGTACTCCTTTCAGGAACAGACGGATGTGGAACTAAGGTTAAGTTAGCATTTATTATGGATAAGCATGATACTATCGGTATCGATGCAGTTGCTATGTGCGTTAATGATGTTGTATGTGCAGGTGGAGAGCCTCTTTTCTTCCTTGACTACATCGCATGTGGAAAGAATTATCCAGAAAAGATAGCTACAATCGTTGGTGGTGTTGCAGAAGGCTGTCGTCAGTCAGAATGTGCGCTTATCGGTGGTGAAACAGCAGAACATCCGGGTCTTATGCCAGTTGATGAGTATGATGTTGCAGGATTTGCTGTAGGTGTTGTAGACAGAAAAGACCTTATAACAGGTGAAAATATAAAGCCGGGCGATACACTTATCGGTATAGCATCAAGCGGTGTTCATTCTAATGGTTTCTCACTTGTAAGAAGTGTATTTACAATCACAGAAGAGTCGCTTAATACATATTATGAGTCACTTGGAAAGACACTCGGAGAGGCTTTACTTGCTCCAACTAAGATATATGTTAAGACTATGAAGTCTATAAAGAACGCAGGTGTACGCGTTAAGGGATGCAGCCATATCACAGGTGGCGGTTTCTATGAAAATATTCCAAGAATGCTCCCAGATGGTGTAAGAGCTGTTGTTAAGAAGGACAGCTACGAAGTACCACCTATCTTTAAGATGTTACAGACAGATGGTGAGATTGAAGAGCATATGATGTATAACACATTTAATATGGGTATCGGTCTTGTACTTGCAGTAGCTCCAGAGGATGTTGATACAACTATGGAGGCAATTAAGGCAGCAGGTGAAACACCTTATGTAATCGGTAGTGTTGAAGCAGGTGAGAAGGGAGTTACTTTATGCTAAGAGTAGCGGTTATGGTATCCGGAGGCGGTACTAACCTTCAGGCTATTATTGATGGTGTAAAGAATGGCACGATTACTAATACAGAAATAGTCGCTGTTATAAGTAACAATGCCGGTGCGTATGCACTTACAAGAGCTAAAGATAACGGAATAGCTGCTTACTGTGTATCACCTAAGGATTATGCGACAAGGGATGAGTTCAACAAGGCACTTTTAGATAAGGTCAATTCGCTCAATGTAGACCTTGTAGTGCTTGCGGGATTTCTCGTTAAAATTCCAGAGGAAATGGTTCATCAGTACAGCCATAGAATTATTAATATTCATCCATCACTTATACCTTCTTTCTGCGGAGTTGGCTTTTATGGACTTCATGTCCATGAGGCAGCTCTGGCAAAGGGGGTAAAGGTGACAGGCGCAACTGTCCACTATGTGGATGAAGGTATGGATACAGGAGAGATTATATTCCAGAAGGCTGTTGATGTTCTTGATGGTGATACACCGGAGGTTCTTCAGAGAAGAGTTATGGAACAGGCAGAATGGAAGTTACTCCCTGCAGCTATCAATAAGATTGCGAACGAGCATGCGAAGTAATACATTTATTTAATAAATATATCAGGATGTAAGGGCAAGAAGCGTTATTGTACAAACAATTACTTGAATTCTGTCATTACATCATATTAAAAGCTTGTCAGTATTAGCATTGATAATACTGGCAATTAAGTATAACGAGTACGAAAACTGGAGGAATAACATAATGAAGGTTTTAGTTGTAGGAAGCGGTGGACGTGAACATGCAATATGCTGGAAGATAAGCCAGAGTCCTAAGGTTGATAAGATATACTGTGCGCCGGGTAACGCTGGTATAGCAGAGGTTGCAGAATGTGTAGATATAAAGGCAATGGAGTTTGATAAGCTCGTTGCATTTGCAAAGGATAATGCTATTGACTTAACAGTTGTTGGTATGGATGACCCACTTGTAGGCGGTATAGTAGATGTGTTTGAGGCAGAAGGCTTAAGAGTATTCGGCCCTAGGAAGAATGCAGCTATACTTGAAGGTTCAAAGGCATTTTCTAAGGACCTTATGAAAAAGTATAATATTCCAACAGCGGCATATGAAACATTTACATCGGCAGAAGATGCAAAGAAGTACCTTGAAACAGCCAAGTATCCTATTGTGCTTAAGGCAGACGGACTTGCACTTGGAAAGGGTGTTCTTATCTGTGCTGATAAGGAAACAGCACTTGCAGGCGTAGATGAGCTTATGCTTGATAAGAAGTTTGGTGCAGCAGGTAATACTATCGTTATCGAGGAATTTATGACAGGTCGTGAAGTATCTGTACTTTCTTTTGTAGATGGTAATACTATAAAGATTATGTCATCTGCACAGGACCACAAGAGAGCAAAGGATGGCGATAAGGGACTTAATACAGGTGGTATGGGTAACTTCTCACCTTCACCATTCTATACTAAAGAGGTTGATGAGTTCTGTAAGAAACATATATATCAGGCAACTGTAGATGCCATGAAGGCAGAAGGAAGACCTTTCAAGGGTGTTATATTCTTTGGCCTTATGCTTACACCAGATGGCCCAAAGGTGCTTGAATACAATGCAAGATTTGGTGACCCTGAGGCACAGGTTGTACTTCCAAGAATGGAAAACGATATTATAGATGTATTTGAAGCGTGCATAGATGGAACACTTGATAAGGTGGACTTAAAGTTTGCAGATAATGCGTGTGTATGCGTTGTTCTTGCATCTGACGGATATCCTCTTGAGTATAAGAAGGGCTTTGAGATATCAGGTATGGAAAACTTCAAGAATAATGATGGATATTTCTTATTCCATGCCGGAACTAAGTTTAACGAAGAAGGCAAGGTCGTAACAAACGGCGGACGTGTTCTTGGCGTTACAGCACTTGGCTCTGACTTAAAAGAAGCGCGTGCCAATGCATACAAAGCTACAGAATGGATAAACTTTGCTAATAAGTATATGCGTCACGATATAGGCAGGTCTATAGACGAAGCATAAATAATGGAGGACAATAACGATATGAAGATTACATCGGTAAAAGGTACAAACGATTATCTTCCTAATGAAGTGGAGATAAGAGATTATCTTCAGAATGAAATATTAAAAGTATATGTGGCTAATGGTTTTGAACATATAACAACTCCTGTTATAGAGGATATTGAAAATCTTGACAAGAGTGACGGTGGAGAAAATCTTAATCTTATATTTAAGATTATGAAAAGAGGAGATAAGCTTGATAAGGCACTTGCAAGCGGCGTTACATCACAGAATGAAAATGTGCTTGCAGATATGGGCTTAAGATATGACCTTACACTTCCACTGAGCAGATATTTTGCTAATAATAAGGATAAGCTTACACTTCCTATGAAATGTATACAGATGGATAGAGTGTACAGGGCAGAACGTCCACAGAAGGGCAGACTCCGTGAGTTCGTACAGTGTGATATAGATATTATCGGTTCTGACTCAAGAGATTCAGAAGTAGAGCTTATACTTATAACAACTAAGGCTCTTAAGGCTATCGGTATGAAGAACTTCAAAGTCAAGGTTAACGACAGAAGATTACTTCGTGCATTCCTTATGGATTGTGGATTTGAAGAGAGCCAGCTTGACAGTGTGTGCATAACATTTGATAAAATGGACAAGGTAGGACTTGAAGGCGTAAGAAAAGAGCTTGAAGATAAGGAATTCGACAAGGCTGCTGTTGATAAGTTTACAGATTTCTTATCAGGTGTTGATAACCCACAGGAGATTACACTTGAGTCAGTAAAGGATATTCTTGTTGACAAGGCTCCTGCTGAAAGTCTTGAGTATATTATGAATTCAGTTAATGCACTTTGTAATGGTGAGTTTGATGTTGTATTTGACCTTTCTTTAGTAAGAGGACAGGGTTACTACACAGGAACAGTATTTGAAGTTGAGAGTATTGACTTTAAGGGTGCTATAGCCGGCGGCGGAAGATATGACAATCTTATAGGCAAGTTCTTAGGACAGCAGGTAAGCGCAGTAGGCTTCTCTATAGGCTTCGAGCGTATATTCTCTATCCTTATGGAACATGGCATAGACCTTCCAAACAAGGGCAACAAGATAGCTGTTATGTATGATGAGGGCGACCTTTCCAATGCATATAGAATAGCTGAAAAGTATAGGGCAGAAGGTAAGATATGCTCATTATATGTAAAGCCAAAGAAGATGGGTAAGTTCTTATCAAAGCTTCAGGAAAGAGGCTATGCAGGCTTTATTAATGTAAGTAATGGTGATGAGATATCAGACTTTGAATAATTACGAATAGTTAAAGCAAAGTATAAGCGTATGTATTATTACACTAAAGTTATTAATACATACGCTTTTTTATTAATGGGCGGCAGCTTTATCAAGAGCACTCTGTATAGCGCCAAGCAGCAGGCTGGAGGTGTACTTGTTAGCAGAGTCATAGGTTATGTTGGCAGTTGAACCGCTTTCCATAACAGCCTTCTTAATGTCGCCAAATGAACTGGTAAGCATCGGGTACATCGTCTGGACTGACTCTGACAGGTTGACGAGCTCAATATTGTTGATATTATCGGAGTCGACAGTTACCTGAATGTCAACGGGCGTTCCGTTAAGCATAAGTGAGGATGTATACACGCCGGGAGAATATGTAGCAGTACTGGCTTTATTCTGCCTGCTGGTTGTACTTGCAGGGCTGTTGTCTGGTTCTTTCACAGAGAGTATATATATAGTTGCTATTATGATAAATGCAGCAATTATGCATATAGTTATTATCAGTTTCTTAAGTGGTATGACTAATATTCTGGTAGGTCCACTCATCAGATTAATCCTCCTGTGCCGGATACTATTTGTAAGAATATATGATGCGTGATTGAAGGTTAGAACGGTATTGCATATAAATATAAAGATATAATTATCTGAAAATGTAATATTGGTAACATATTTAGAAAAAATGTAAAAGATTGAATAATCTAATCGTAAATAAGGAGATTACACTATGTCGTTACAGTATATACTAGGAGGTTCGGGGGCTGGAAAGTCCACATATCTGTACAATTCCATAATAAAAGAAGCCATAGAAAATCCGTCACTGGATTATATTATTGTTGTTCCTGAACAGTATACTATGGCGACACAGAAGAGAGTTGTTGAGCTTCACCCAAGAAAAGGAATACTGAATATAGATGTTGTGAGCTTTGAAAGACTTGCATACAAGGTATTTGAAGAGGTCGGGGCAACAGATTATCCAGTTCTTGATGATACAGGAAAAAATCTTATAGTAAGAAGAGTATTAGAGCAGAATAAAAAGTCGCTAAGGTTTTTTGGAAGTAATATATCCAATACAGGCTTTGTATCAGAGATGAAGTCAATTATATCAGAAATGCTCCAGTATGATATAGGCGTGGATAAGCTTATGGATATTAATGAGAGTGTGGATAACAATAGTTTGTTAGGAATGAAGCTTGATGATATATCACTTATATACAGTGGGTTTAAGGAATTTATAAAAGACCACTATATAACATCAGAAGAGATATTAGACCTTATGTGCAGAAAAGTGACAGAGTCTGCTAAGATAAGAGGAAGTATTATAGCATTTGACGGCTTTACAGGCTTTACACCGGTGCAGTACAGGCTTATGTCAATACTTCTTGATATGTGCAGCGAGGTCAAAGTGGCGCTTACAATAGATGCAAATGAGCATGCCAATGTCAATGAGGGAATAGAGACCCTTTTCTATATGACTAAGGATACAGTTGCACACCTTAATAAAATATGTGATGAGCAGCATATTAATGCAGAAAGCATAGTAATAGAAAATGCTGATAAGAAAGTGCAGACAAGATTTGAGTCATCAAAGGAGCTTGCATTTCTTGAAAAAAATATATTCCGTACAGGTACAAGATATTACAGCGGCAGGGTTGATGACATAGTGATGTATGCAGGTATCACTCCAAAGGATGAGATACAGTATGTCACGGGTGAGATATTAAAGCTGACAAGACTTTCAGGTTACAGATACAATGAAATAGCGGTTGTTACAGGTGATATATCAGCATATGGAAAGCTTGCTGCCAACATATTTGCACAGAACGATATACCATACTTCCTTGACCAGAAGCTCCACGTTACAGACAACTGTCTTGTTGAGATGATAACAGCGGCTCTTGATGTTGTTGAGAAGAATTATACCTATGATGCAATATTCAGATACTTAAGGACAGGACTTACGGGCATATCAGATGATGAGATAGATATTCTTGATAATTACTGCCTTGCAGTCGGTATAAGGGGCAGAAAACAGTGGAATACAGAGTGGACAAGAAAGTTCCGAGGCAGTGCCATGGCTACTGACCTTACAATGTTAAATGACTTGAGAGTGAGAGTTATAGAGCCTTTATCAGAGCTTGATGATAAGCTTAAGAGTGCAGACGGTGATGTTAAGGCTATGACAACAGCAGTGTATGAGCTGTTAGTCAGACTACAGTGCGAGGAGCAGATGCTTGAGCTTGCAAGCAATAATAAGGATGAATACAGACAGATATACGCAAAGATAATAGAGCTTTTTGATAAGCTGGTACAGCTATTAGGCAGTGAAAAGGTAACTGTAAAAGAATATAACCGTATTATGTCATCTGGTTTTGATGAGATAAAAATAGGACTTATTCCACCTACAAAGGACTGTATAGTTATAGGTGATATTGAGAGAACACGACTTGATAACATAAGAGCTATGTTCTTTGTCGGGGTCAATGACGGGTATGTTCCTAAAAAAAGCGACAGCAGAAGCGTATTGTCAGAAACAGACAGGGAAAAGCTTAAGACAATGGATGTTTCTTTGTCAATGTCAGTGAGGGAGAAAGCATTTGTACAAAGATTCTATCTGTATCTTATTATGACAAAGACATCGCAGAAGCTATATATAACTTATGCACATAACAGCATGGATATGAAAGCAATATTGCCATCTTATATTATAAGAATGATTAAGAAAATGTTTCCGGGAATGGATGTGCTTTCATATGACAATGCTGCAAAAGAGCGCTCATATATACGAATTCCAAAGGCTGAGCTTGAGTGGAGTGACGAGAACCTTGCAAAGATACTTGCAGACGGTGTTGCGCTTGACCTGTATGGAAAAGAGCTTACAGGAAGTGTCACATCATTTGAGCAGTATGCAGCATGCCAGTATGCGTACTTCTGCCGCTATGGATTGAAGCTGGATGAGCGTGAGGAGTATAAGTTTGCAGTAAATGACTTTGGTACGATACTTCATGCGGTTATAGAGGATGTATCAAAGAACATAAAACAGAATAAGAAATCGTTCGTGCTTTTATCTGACGAAGAAAGAAGGAAAATGGTGTCAGAGAGTATACATGCCATTGCGGACAGCTATGGAAACACGATATTAAAGAGCACGAGCCGTAACGAATTCCTTATAAAGCGTATGGAGGACCTGGCGGATAAGACACTGTGGGCGATAGGAAAACAGCTTGCAGACGGACTGTTTATACCTGACACATTTGAGAAAGGCTTCTTAACTAAGATAGAGGACTTACCTCACGATGTCACATTTTTTATGCAGGGAAAGATAGACCGAATAGATATATGTGAAGATGATGAAAATGTATATGTAAAGGTTGTCGATTATAAGACGGGACACTCGGACTTTGACCTGCTAAAGACATACTATGGACTTAAGATACAGTTATTTACCTATATGAGAGAGGCTATAAGCTTTGAAAAAAAGAGACATAAGGGTAAGAATATAGTTCCGGCAGGACTGCTTTACTATAATATAGACAATCCGATAGTTGAAACAAGGCAGGACGATGATGATAAGATTGAGGAGCTTATAAGAAAAGAGCTGCGTATGAAGGGGGTAGTTAATTCTAACAGAAATATTATAAGCAAGCTTGATTCAACAGAGGGAACTTCTCTTAATATTCCGGTTACAGTGAGCAAGTCGGGAAGTATAGATGCATCTAAGAGCAAAGTGCTTACAACAGAGGAGCTTATGGAGCTTGGTGAGTACGTTGACAGGGAAAATGTCGTCAAAGCAACCAAAATACTGGACGGAAGTATCAATATCAACCCATATGAGCGAGGTCAGGACAGCAGTTGTAATTACTGTCCATATAACAGTGTATGTGGTTTTAGTGAGGATATGCCGGGAGTTAAGTTCAGAAGGCTTAACAGCTTAAGCGTAGAGGACATATGGTGCAGGATTAAAGAGGAAATTGAGTCATAAAAAGGAGTGTTATATATGGCAAAGTCATGGACATCGCAGCAGCTTGATGCTATGAACACAAAAGACAGGGATATTCTTGTATCGGCTGCAGCTGGTTCTGGTAAAACAGCAGTGCTTGTAGAAAGAATAGTAAATAAGATAACTAAGGAAAACGGAACAGATATAGACAGACTTGTTGTTGTTACATTTACAAAGGCAGCGGCAGCAGAGATGAAGGCAAGAGTAAGAAACAGGCTGGATGATATGCTCGATGAGGATGAGAAAAACAGCAACCTTATCAAGCAGATAGCACTTATAAATAATGCACAGATAACAACTATAGACAGCTTTTGTCTGTGGATATTAAAAAATCATTTCTCAGAGATTAATCTTGACCCGGGTTTCCGCGTTGCTGACAAGGGCGAGATAACACTTCTTGAAAATGATGTCATGCAGGATATGCTTGAGGATTATTATAAGGAAAGTGATGAGCAGTTCTTAACACTCATAGATGCATATGGAACTGGCAGAAGTGATGCCAATATCGAAGAGATAATAAAGAAGATATATGTGCTTGCAAGAAGTAATCCATGGCCTGATGAATGGTATGAGCAGGTTATTGACACATACACAGGTATGGATAACAGCAATAATAAGGTACTTGTCAATCTGTATGAAAGTATACAGTGTTCTGCGCGTGACTATAAGAGAAAATATGAGTATATGATTGAGCTTTGTGGAAGGGTTGACGGACCGATATCCTATCTTGATGCAATCAATTCGGATTATATGAATATATGCAGGATTATAGATGCGGCAGACTTTGATGAGCTCTCAGAAAGAGTTATTAAGACAGAATTCACACGTTTAAGTACCAAAAGGATGCCGGATGCAAGGGATGACTTAAAAGAATATGTCAAAGTCCAGCGTGACAAGTATAAAAAATACATAGCAGGACTGCTTAAGACCGTATTTACAGCGGATATTGACAGTCTTATGGAGGATGTACATTCCAATGCACCAGCCATAAGTATGATGGTAAAGCTGTCAAAGGACTTTGCTGACAGGATGGAAGAAGAAAAACGTGACAGGGGAATAGTCGAGTTCAGTGATATTGAGCATTATGCGCTTGATATTCTTGTCACAAAGCAGGATGGAAGTAAAGAATATACAAATGTTGCAGATGAACTTGCAGAATATTTCGATGAAATACTTATTGATGAGTATCAGGACTCCAACCAGTTACAGGAGGAGATACTTACGGCGGTATCAAAGCACAGATTAAGTGATGTTCCCGATAATATGTATATGGTTGGCGATGTAAAGCAGAGTATATATAAGTTCAGACTTGCGTGTCCTGAGCTTTTTATGAATAAGTATTATAGTTATTCCGGCTATGATGAACAGAAGGAAACAGGGGTAATAAGTGACTGTAAGATAGAGCTTCAGAAGAACTTCAGAAGCAGGAAAAATGTACTTGATACAACTAATGATGTGTTCTACAGGGTTATGAACAGGAATTACTGCGGCATAGAGTATGACAGCAACCAGCAGCTAAACTGCGGTTTTGAATATCCAGAGTGTACTGATAAAAGAAACTTTGGGTGGGAGGACGAGAAAAGCACAGAAACAGTTCTTATAGATACGTCAGAAGATGATGAAAACAGCAGTATTGAAGCAGAAGCTATGTATATGGCAGAAAGAATAAAAAAATTCATGTCAAAGGATGAGCCTTATTATGTTTTCGATACAGACTTATCCGACTATAGGAGAATACAGTACAAGGACATAGTAATTCTTACAAGAACGCTTTCCGGCTGGGCGGATACAATAGTAAATATACTTCTAGACAGGGATATTCCAGCTATGGCAGATACGGCACAGCAGTACTTCAAGTTAAGGGAGATAAAGGTTCTTATAAGCCTTCTTACATGTATAGATAATCCTCTGCAGGACATTCCTATGGCGGCAGTGCTGTTATCATACTTTGGCGGCTTCACAGAGGATGAGCTTGCTGACTTGAGAGTGTATGGAAAGAAGAGTGCAGGTGCTGACAGATTATTTGTAAAGCAGATGCAGAGCCTTATAAAGGATACTGAAATAAAAGATACTGATAAAAAAGAAAATGCAGAAAAGCTTTCAGCACTTTCTGATAAATGTGAAGCTTTTCTTGATAAGCTTAAGGTATGGCGTGAAAAGTCAAGACTTATGACAATATATGACCTTCTGTGGGATATTGTATACAATACAGGATATTATGATTATGTTGGAACTATGCCGGCAGGTAAGAAAAGACAGTCGAATATAGATGTACTGCTTGATAAGGCATCATCATTTGAGGGAACAAGCTATAGCGGACTGTTTAACTTCTTAAGATATATAGAAAGATTACAGAAGTACGATATAGAACTTACGGACTCATCAGGAACGGGCGGCAATGGCGACTCAGTCAGAATTATGAGTATCCATAAGAGTAAGGGACTTGAATTTCCGGTAGTTATTATGGCAGGACTTAATAAGCAGATTAATAAAACAGATGCAAGAAATAAGCTTGTTATAGACAGGGAGCTTGGAATAGGAACAGATTATGTCAACCTCACAAGACAGACCAAGACACCTACACTTATTAAAGGGGCAATAGCAAGAAAGATATTAAGGGACTCAATATCAGAGGAAGAGCGTGTGCTATATGTTGCAATGACAAGAGCAAGGGAAAAGCTTATTATGGTAGGTGGTGTAACCAGCATAGATAAAAAAATGTCTTCATGGCAGATGATATCAGATGAGCTTTGTGTCAATGGTGTATATTCGTATGCAGATTGTGAAAATATAGACAGATATTCTGATATGATTATGCCGGTGGCACTTATGAAGCAGGAGGATAATAAAGGTACATTTGAATTTAATCTTATAAGTTCAGCGGATATTATCAAAGAAGATGAAGCCATAAGTAAAGAGGCACAGTCTGAAAATGTATCAGCAGATGAAGATGCAGGCATTAACGAAAGTAAAGAAAGTATGAATGAAAGCCAGAAGGCTCCAGATGTTTACAATGATGATAAAGCGCAGTTATATGACAGACAAAAGACAGAGGAGCTTCCACCGTACATCAAAGACCCTGATGCTGACAGAAAGGTTAAGGTTACAGTAACAGAATTAAAGCAGATGCAGGCGGAGGCTGACTATGATGGTGATGCATTTATGCATGATGATATAAAGGCTGCTTATGATGAGGCAGAGCGTGATGAAGATAAGAGCAGGGCTGCTGATACTGAAAATGTGGAAGAAGGTGCAGACAGTTTTATTCCGACTATTCCTAAGTTTATATCAGGAAGTGAAGAAACTCTGAGGGCGAATGAGAGAGGAACGGCATACCACAGAGTTATGGAGTGTCTTGATTATAATAATGTTGAAAGCTTTGAGGATGTACAGGCGGATATCCACAGAATGTTGGAAACTGAGCGTATGAGTGAGGTGCAGATAAATAATATCAATGTAAAGGATATATACACATTTGTAAGTTCACCTATAGGAAAAAGAGTGAGAGCTGCTGCCATAAGCGGCAATATGAGGCGTGAGCAGCCGTTTGTGTTTGAGTATGACAGACAGCTTGTACAGGGTGTAATAGACCTTTTTATAATAGAAGATGGAAAGATAGTTATAGTCGACTATAAGACAGACCGTGTAAGAAAGGGAGAAGCAGGAGAGAAGGAACTTATAAAAAGATACAGCGTGCAGCTTGATTATTATGCTAAAGCCCTGTCACAGCTTACAGGTCTTGAGGTTAAGGAAAAGCTTATATATTCATTTACACTGGGGAGAGAGATAAATGTTGGTTCTTAAATATATGTCTGAACGGTTGAATTTATGAGCTTTATACTATATACTAAATTAGTTATACTAGGTTTATAACTAGAAGAACGGAGATTAGTGTGAAAAATAGATTTTAAACTTACGCAGAAATGAGGATTATTATGTCAGATATTACAAGTGAAATAAAGAAAAGAAGAACATTTGCAATCATATCGCATCCGGATGCTGGTAAGACAACTCTTACAGAAAAGTTCCTGTTATACGGAGGAGCTATCAACTTAGCCGGTTCTGTAAAGGGTAAGAAAACAGCAAAGCATGCGGTTTCAGACTGGATGGAGATAGAAAAGGAGAGAGGTATCTCGGTTACTTCCTCAGTACTCCAGTTTAACTATGACGGATACTGTATCAATATCCTTGATACACCGGGACATGAGGACTTCTCAGAGGATACTTACAGAACACTTATGGCAGCAGATTCAGCCGTCATGGTAATAGATGCCTCAAAGGGTGTTGAGAAGCAGACAATCAAGCTTTTTAAGGTATGTGTTATGCGACATATCCCTATATTTACATTTATTAATAAGATGGATAGAGAGGCTAACGACCCTTTTGAGCTTCTTGATGAGATAGAAAATGTCCTTGGAATAGCAACATGTCCTATCAACTGGCCTATAGGCTGTGGTAAGGAATTCAAGGGCGTATATGACAGAAAGCAGAGGGAAGTGTCACTTTTTAAGGCTGCGATGAACGGACAGAAGGAAGTTGCAACTAAGAATATTGCACTTGATGACCCTGAACTTAAGGCAGAGATAGGCGATGCTTATCTTTCTAAGTTAGATGAGGATGTTGAACTTCTTGACGGTGCAAGTGCAGAGTTCGACCTTGCAAAGGTACAGGCAGGTGATCTCACACCGGTATTCTTCGGTTCAGCTCTTACTAACTTTGGTGTGGAAACATTTTTACAGCATTTCCTTGATATGACTACATCGCCACTGCCACGTAATTCCTCAGCTGGTCCTATCGACCCATTTAAAGAAGATTTCTCAGCATTTGTATTTAAGATACAGGCTAATATGAATAAGGCACACAGGGACAGAATTGCATTTATGCGTATATGTTCAGGAAAGTTCACTGCCGGTATGGAGGCTAACCACGTACAGGGTGGAAAGAAGATAAGACTTTCACAGCCACAGCAGATGATGGCGCAGGAAAGACATATCGTTGAAGAGGCGTATGCAGGCGATATTATCGGTGTATTTGACCCGGGCATATTCTCAATCGGTGATACTATATGCTCATCTAACAAGAAGTTTATGTTTGACGGTATTCCTACATTTGCACCAGAGCATTTTGCAAGAGTAAGACAGATGGATACTATGAAGCGTAAGCAGTTCATAAAGGGTATCAGCCAGATAGCGCAGGAAGGTGCTATCCAGATATTCCAGGAGTACAACACAGGTATGGAAGAAATAATCGTAGGCGTTGTTGGTGTTCTTCAGTTTGAAGTACTGGAATACCGCCTTAAGAACGAGTATAATGTAGATATAAAGCTTGAGCCGCTTCCATATGAACATATCAGATGGATAGAAAATCCACAGGAGATAGATGTAAACAGAATAGTTGGTACATCAGATATGAAGAAGATTAAGGACCTTAAAGGCAATCCACTTCTTGTATTTGCTAACAGCTGGTCTGTCAATATGGTACTTGAACGTAATGAGGGTCTTAAGCTGTCAGAGTTTGGAAAGAATTAATGAGTAACTAAGACAACAGGATGCTGCATCAGACTTGAATAATGTCACATAAGGAACTGGGTGATTAGATGAAAGAAAACTACAGATGTATTGTAAAAAAGATAACGGCTGTTGTACTTATGGTAATAGTGCTTATATGTACGCAGTATGGTTATACAGGGGTTTTACAGGTTAAAGCCGAGGACAGTATCATAGCGACAGGTTATGTCAATTATGATGTCACGGACTTAAGAATAAGAACCAAGCCGGTTAACGGCAGTATCGTAACTAAGGTCAACGGAGGCTTTAAGTTTGATATATACGAGGAAGTAAGCACAAGTTCAACCTATACGTGGTACAGTATCGGGTTCTATCTTGATGGGGAATACACAAGAGGATATATAACTTCACAGTACACAACTAAGGATAAGAAGTCTGACTATAAGCCGGATAATAACTTTGAGGATTATCTTAATGCACAGAATTTCCCAACGTCTTACAGGGAGAGCTTAAGACAGCTTCACGAACAGTATCCTCTGTGGGTGTTTGTGGCAGACCATAACGGCAGGGACTGGGATACTATGGTAAATGCGCAGAATGTTATAGGACGAAGCCTTATATACAGTTCAGCGGATGCTTCATGGAAGTCGACAGCCGCAGGCTGCTATAACTGGGAAACAGGAGAGTACACAATATTAGATAGTGGCGGATGGGTTCAGGCATCGGAAGGACTTATAAAGTATGCGCTTGACCCACGTAACTTCCTTAATGATACATATATATTTATGTTTGAAAGCCTTTCATATGACTCTACTGTACATAATACAGAGGGTGTGCGTAATATCATAAGTGGAACATTTATGGAAAACTCAAGCCACGACTTAGATGGCTATGATTATGCATCACTTCTTATGTATGCAGGTGAGGTGTCAAAGGTCAGTCCTTATCATCTTGCAACAAGAATTATACAGGAACAGGGTGCTAATGGCGCAGGTAATGAGATATCTGGAAATGTAAGCGGCTATAAAGGCTACTATAACTATTACAGCCAGAATGCGTATGCAAGCGGAGGACTTTCAGCGGTGCAGAATGGCCTTAAGTATGCTATGCAGACAGATGACACTAATATGCGACCATGGAATACAAGATACAGAGCGGTTGTAGGCGGTGCCATCAACCTTGGAAAGTGGTATATCAACAGAGGCCAGGATACTATATACTATGAGAAGTTTGATATAAAGAACTTTTCACATCAGTATATGACCAATGTACTTGCACCACGTTCAGAGGCGACAAGGGCAAAGAAGGCATACAGCACAAGTACACTTAACAACACTACATTTAAGTTTACAATACCGGTATATGACAATATGCCATCGTCAAGATGTGTTATACCAGATGGCAATAAGAGCTCTAATAACTGGTTAAGAGGTCTGTCAGTTGACGGATATTCACTTACACCAACATTTGCGGCAGATACTACAGACTACAGTCTTATAGTTGACAATGATGTCACAGGCATAGATGTATCAGCTTCGGCAGCAGATACTAATGCAAGTGTAAGCGGAAGAGGCAGCCATGAGTTATCAGTTGGTGATAATACCATCAACATAGTAGTCACAGCGGAGGACGGCACAACAAGGACTTATACTATCAATGTTGTAAGAAAGAAAGCTGAAAATCCTGAGCCGGTAAAGCCGGATAATGGAAATAATAACAATAATAACGGCTCTGGTGAGAATGACGGCTTTAGCAGTAACCTTAATATCGATAATGATAATGGCATAGTTACGGGAGTCGGAGTTGGAAGCAGTGTTGAGAGTATACTTAACGGAATTACTTACACTAATGGCTGCTACGGAAAGCTTCTTAACAGCTCTGGCAGTGAGTGTGCTGCAGATGACACAGTGGCAACAGGCAATAAGCTTGTTATATATAAGAAGGACGGAAGTATATATGCCCAGTATGATGTTGTTATATATGGCGATATAAATGGTGATGGAAGAATAACAAGTATGGATATGTTATATATAAAAAGACATATTCTTTACATTAAGACATTGTCAGGTGCTTACCTTTTAGCAGCAGATACTAACAAGGACAGCGATGTTACAAGTATGGATATGTTATACATAAAAAGACATATTCTGGATATAAAGTATATACAGCAGTAAATGGAGAATATAATGAAAGCAATCAGAAAAGTTACATTATGTGTTCTATCATTTGTCATTATGTTTATGATGATGACAGCTACATTTGATAAAAAAGATGTATCAGCGGCAGAGACAGCAAGAATATCTGTAAGTTCAGGAAGCTGTGAGGTCGGGGATACAGTTACAATCACAATAACAGTAAGCGGTTCTAATATTATGCTGTGCGATTTTTATGTTAATTATGATGCATCTATAATCACTGCACAGTCAGGATATGACGCAGGTGGCAATGGAACGATAAGAATTGTATCAACGGAAAGTACTACATTTAATGTTACATTTAAGGCTGTAAAGCCGGGTACTTCAACAATATCAGTTGCAAGGTCAACAGCGCAGATAGGCTCAGAGACTGAGGATAGTATGAATGTGGCAGCCTCATCAGGAAGTGTAAGCGTATCAGCACCGGCAAGCTATTCATCTGACGACACTTTAAGTTCGTTAGAGATAAGTCCGGGAGTGCTTTCGCCAGCATTTTCACCAAGTGTTACCACATATACTACATCGGTGGGAAGTGACTGCGACAAGCTTACAGTAAGTGCCATAGCCAATGACTCAAAGGCAACAGTTAAAGTATCAGGAACACGTATGGACCCGGGACTTAATACAACAACCATTACAGTTACGGCAGAGGACGGAAGCAAGAGAACATATACAATAAAGACAACAAAGGGCGATGATGTTAAAACACCGGATGATACGACAAAGGCGACTGACAGCGGCCAGCCGGATAACAGCCAGTCTGGTACAGATGGACCGGATACAAGTGCTATTCAGGAGCCAAATGTTGATGTAGGCGGCAGGGAATATAAGATAATATCATCCTTTGATGAATATCCTCTTCCAGACGGATATGTACAGGCAGATTCAGACTACAATGGTGTTAAGATTGCAGTAGGAATGGGAACTAATACAGACCTGTTATTAGTATATCTTGAAAGTGTGGATGGCACAGGAGAGAGCGGCTTTTATGTGTATGACTCCGTTAACCAGTCATTTTCAAAGTACATAGAAGTATCACAGCCGGAATTATCATACTGCATACTTCCTATAGATGCAGCTTCTATGGAGCTTCCGGATGGATATGAGCTTGGAAAGATAGATATAGACGGCAGGGAAGTGGAAGTGCTTCTTGATAAGACTGGCAACTATGCACTCTTTTATGGTGTGAGCTCAACAGGCGGAACAGGATGGTTCAGATATAATACCAATGATGGAACTATACAGGGTTACGCAGGTTATAATACAGCAGATGAGACGGTATTTAATATAATAGACAGGAAGAATAACAGCAGTACAGGTTCTTTTAGCTTATTTAAAGGCATAAATCTTATATTTATGATTATTATTGCTGCTCTTGCTATAGTTATCATAATCCTTGCAGTTATGGTCGAAATGCTCTCACGCAAGCTTAAAGTAAGCAAGAAAGCATTTGTAAAGGCTATGGATGATTATGATGATTCAGACGAATATGATGAGCTGATTAATATTAAGGATGGTTCATCAAGGACTTTACATGCAGGTGATGTAAAGGATAGCTACAATAGCGAAGATGACAGTACTGACTATGCTGAAGATAATAATGCTGATTATGAAGATAATTCTTATAGCGCGGATGAAAATGATTTATCTGATAAGAATTATGATGCTGATGCAGAGGATATTCTGAATAACTCTGGTATATCAGATACAGAAGATACATCATCAGAAAATGTGTCAGAAGAAATTGAACTTGAAGAGATTGAGTTAGAAGACAAAAACCGATAAAAGTAAATATATTATATGCTATATAAGTATCCTCTGGTGGATTGGACTTTATTTTATAAAGTTATCTGCCAGAGGATATTTTTTGTTTGACATATATATCATAGTGGTACAAATATTAGTTAATATAGGAATATGGTACTATATATTGTATTTCACGAACGAAAGAGTGAAAAAGAAAAGCGTGGAAATATTATGTCTGGCATTGGCGGATGGATACTTTAAAGGTTGGGGAATAAATTAATTGAGCGGTTAAACGAATGTGTAAGCTATATGTAAGGACTATGATATATAATGATAACAAGTTAATTAAGTGACTAAAGTCTGAATGGTCTGGGGGGTGGCTTATTATGAGGAAAAAGGCGGTATTAAGTGCTATATTTTTTATGATGGCTATGTTGGCGGCGTGTACTAAATACCAGATAAATGAGGAACAGTCTGATAATAATAATCCTTTTCCTGATTATGTATATAATCAGGAAAAGGAGCAGGGGGTATATGGGCAGTCAGATATGGCAATAGCAGAAAATGGCTATTATTATATAATTGACAATGTTTTGTATTTTTATAATATAAATAGCGATGTCAATATGCCGTTATGCTCTAAGGTAAACTGTAATCATGATGGTGAAACATGTGATGCTTATGTTAGTGGAATTAATGCAGAAAATGGCACATTTGAATGTAATTGCATGGATGAAAAAGTTATGTATTATAATAATCATTTATATTGTATTGAGATTACTAAAGACAGGGATTATTATTTATGCCAGTATGATGCTACATTTGGAAATAAAGAACGTATTACAAAGCTTGCATCAGTAAAAGATGAGCAGATAATGGTAACCAGTGTACAGGCAAGTATGATATCAGATGGTTATTTTTATTACTATACATCATTTTTGGATGCTGACTATGCAAAAAATGGTTATATTGCACCATTTTATATATGTAGAATAAGGCTTGAAAGCAATTCATCAAGAGAGGTTCTTGGAGAATTTCAGTTTCCGGGAGATTATGCTATGAAAGCTGGAGAGAACAATGGTTTTGGCGTTTATCTGTCAGATAATAATATTTATTTTTATGCTGGCGGAACAGGGAGAATGTATTTTTATGATAATAATGTACAATACCGTGTTTCAAAGTATGATTTAAGTACAGGTCAATATACAGAATTATGGACATATACAGGTGATGACAGAGTAGATGTATTTGGAGAAAATACAGGAAAAGTAGATGGTATGTCAGATGGCAGTTATGTCAGGATGGATAGTAATGGTAATTTCTACATTATGACATCATCAACAGGTAATAATAATGATACCTTAATTAAGGTTAATTTTGATAAAAATACAAGTGAAGTTATTTACACTACAGATATGGAGAAGTTGTATTCATTACAAAGTGATGGTGAGTATTTATATTTTTTTGAGTCTACACAAAGCAGAGAAACAAAGTCATATTTCACAGCAATAGATATGAATGGTACATTAAAAGCACAATATGAAATGGAATATGATGAGGAATTTTTGGAAAAAGCAAAAAAATATTATGAGCAGTATCCAGAGGATACTTCTGTTGTTGTGGATGCATCAGGAATCTGTGTATATGGGATTGACGAAAGATATATTCTTATGGGCAGCAATAGTGATTCAGATGTATATAAGAATTTAAAATCTCTTAATAGCAAACCGTATAAAAAGGTGATAACAACAGGCGTAGGAGTAATAAATAAAATGGATTATCTGAATAGTGGCACTGCATCAATAAAACAGATATATCAGAATTTATCATAGTTACAGAGCAGGGTTAAATATAAAATGTTTAATCCTGCTTTTTAAAAATAATTACGGGGAGAAGGGATGTTATGGCAGAGCTTAAAAGAATTGTTGGAAAAACATATATAGGTCTGTTAGTATGTTTATTAGTGTTTAATATGCTGATACTTGTCAGCGATAAAACAGATGACCTGCAGGTAACATATGCATATATAGAAATGCTTAATACGGCTGAAGGTGTTAAGTCAGATAGCAAACTGAGTACGGAAGCGGCAACGATAGCGTGGCAGGAATATTTTCAGAAATATGAAATCAATGGCAGTGACAGTTCTGACAAGACAGCAGCTGCTAAACAGGCAAGAGAGAAGTTAATGCAGCAGGCAAAGTATATAGATAATTACAAGGGGATAATTGAGGATAAAAGACAGACAGCAATATTATATGCAACAGCGGGAACTTATAAAAAGAACAGCTTTGAATATAACAACTTATTAAAAACGCAATATGATTTATCACAGATAATAGATGCAGATGTACAATTAAGTAATGGATTGTGGTTAGAAAAATTATATAAGAATAATTATATTCATTTATTAACATTAATTACGTGTGTATATACAGTATATATGTTTTTTTCGGAAAGAAAAAACGGATTATATCATATTGTACATACAGGTCAGAGTGGAAGGGGAGTTCTGTTTGTTAAGAGAAGTATAATATTGTTAATACAGGCGGTAGTAACGAATGTTGCACTGTATACAGAGTCAGCGGTTATGCTGCTTAACAGATATGATGGTGTAAAAGACCTGAATGTTGCAGCCGTAAGTGATGAATATTTTATACTTACTTCGGGTAAGCTTTCAAGAATACAGTTTTTAGGATTAATAATATTATTATCGATATTGGCAAATGTTGTATTATCGCTTGTTTTATGGGCAATTTTATTGTGCTTTGGCAATGTAAATATTGGTCTGTTTTTTTATTGCTGTATTTGTGTGGCTGATGTGGTGATATATAAGGTTATTTCAGCAAAATCTATATTGCAGATATTTAAGTATCTGAATGTATATTATTTATTTTTTCCGAATAAAGCAGCAGAATACTTTAACTGGGGATGTTTTAACATTGCAGTATCTTTGTTAACAACTACGATAATTGTATCGGTATTTATAGGAATACTGGCTTTGTTTGCAAGTGCATATATCAGCATAAGAAAATATTTCACTGGTAAGATGAATATAGTAGAAAACGCTATAGAGTTAATTCTGACATATATTATGAGATTAATGGTAAAGACGAATAATTTCGGTAAAGAAGTTTATAAGATATTAATTTCACAGGGAATAATATGGATACTGCTGCTTCTTGCATATATTGCAGCTAATGTAGAGCCAAGCTATGGGGTTATATATGATGCCAAAAAGAGTTATATGTTAGGATATTATGAGAAAGCGGAAGGGTTAAGTTATGGTACGGAATTAATAGATATTTATAATGAATATAATGATGAATATGAAGATTTTCTTGATAACTTTGATTATTCTGCTGAAGGCGCGAAAACACTTCTTGCTAATAGACAGGACTTATTTAATACTGTAAAAGAGAATTTTAATTATATTAAACAGATGAATGAGAAGGGAATATCAGCCGTTGTAATTAATCCATATGAGTATACAGAAACAATAGGAAACAGAGAGTGGAATAATCAGGAACTTATTGCAATGATAAATGTTATTGCAGCTATTGTTATTTCATGCGGGTTTATAGCATATGAAAAGAAATCAATGGTAAAGAGTCTGGCTCTTACGGGAATGAACAGAAGAAAATGGCTGGTAAAGAAGTTGTTTATCCAGAGTATGCTTAGTCTGCTATTTGCCTGTATTACATATGGGATGTATTATAAGAAGCTTTGTGGTGTATATACATATACCAATATAACAGCACCATTGAAAAGTATAATGCTGTTTCAGAATTACATAATAAACCCACCGATAATAGTATATATTTTTATTGATTTTATGATTAAATATATGTTCCTTTTGGGAATACAAATGATAATGTCAGTTGTATCTATATATGTTAAATATTCATATTGTTTTATTGTAGGGCTGGTAATTATTTTACCACAATTATTGTATATGCTTGGGTTTAAGTTTATGTATAAAATATCAATAGTAAAGTATATGGCATTTTTCAGATGTTGGATAGAAAGCGGAAGGACGATGACTGTTTACTGGTTTTTGACTGGAATAATTATTTTGATTGGAATAGGCGCAACTATATATATTATGAATGTATTCCAGCATAAGGCTGTTATAAATAAAAATGATAAGGAAAGGAGTTAATTAAAATATGGAATTAGAGCTTATAAATTTAAAAAAAACTTATGGAACAGTACAAGCGTTAAAAGGAATAAATTATAAATTTACATCAGGAATATATGGAATATTAGGTTCAAATGGTGCAGGAAAGAGTACTATGATTAATCTTATTACCGATAATATTTCAAGAGATAAGATTAATGGTGGAAGTATTTTATATAGTCAGGATAAAGAAAAAAAAGACATATTGAAGCTTGGAAAAAATTTTAGGAAAATTGTTGGATATATGCCACAACAGCAGGGATTTTATGAAGATTTTTCGCCTATGGCATTTCTTAAATATATGGCAGAAATTAAAGAAGTGAAAAAAATTAAAGTATCAGATAAAAATGGAAATACAATTACTAAAAGTGTTAATCAGCAGATAGAAGAGCTTCTCGATGTAGTTAACCTTAGTAATGTTGCATATAAGAAAATAGGTGGTTTTTCGGGAGGTATGAAACAGAGAGTTCTTTTGGCACAAGCTTTATTAGGAGAACCTAGAATTCTTATACTTGATGAACCCACTGCTGGACTTGACCCTAAAGAAAGAATTTCAATAAGAAATTATATTGCAGAATTATCAAAGAATAAGATAATTCTTTTTGCAACACATGTAGTAAGTGATATAGAGTGTATAGCCGATAAGGTTATTTTATTAAAAGATGGACAAATTATAGCAACAGGCACTCCTGTAGAATTGATTGAGAATATGTCAGGAAAAGTAGGAGAAATTACTTGTTCTCTTGAGCAGATTAGTGATAAACAGAAAAAATATAAGATAGGTAATATAAGACAAAGAAAAAATGGTTTAGCATTGAGGGTAGTAGGAGATGAGTTACCTGATGAAGCAGTAAAAGTTGAAGATAATATTAATCTGGAAGATGTATATTTATATTATTTTGAATAAATATTAATTATATCTAAGAAAGCAGGAAAAATGAATAAAATTAAAGATTTTATTGTTGAAAATTCTAGTGGAGAAATGTTTGTTGTTGGAGTTGTAATGTATGTTTGAGAATGAGTGTTAAGTCTGTCACCTGAATTCCAATAAAACATCAATTAAGTTGTCTTTCTTTCTGTCATAGTGTATACTATTAACAATACGAAACGTATGTTTGGCATACTGAAATGGTATGTAATAGTATGAGTATAAGCGTATGGTAGTGATATGAAGAAAAGTGTAAGCAGCAATAAGCAGGTTAAAAAGGGCGCGGATACAGGCATAAGTATAGACGGATATATAGATTATAATGCATTTAATGAGGCAAGGGAGCGCATAATAGGAAAGGCACATAATGACAAGGGAATAGGCACATTGTCGGAAAAGACACTGCATGCTGTTCTTAAGAATTATTACGAGCCGGATGAAGATAAGCACGAGGTGGCTATAGATGGCTACTATGCTGATATATTTAATGACAGCGGAATAATAGAGATACAGACAAGACAGCTTAATAAGCTGCGTGATAAGCTTACGGTATTTCTTGAAGAATATCATGTCACGGTCGTATATCCATGTGCATATAATAAGTGGTTGAGCTGGATAGACCCGGAGAGCGGGGAAGTAGGTGCAAAAAGAAAGTCGCCAAGGCACTATACGGAATATGATGCATTTTTTGAGCTGTACAAGATAAAGAGCTTTCTTAACCATCCTAATCTGTCGGTACATCTGGTGCTTATGGATATAGAAGAATATAAGCTGTTAAACGGCTGGAATTATACGAAAAAAAGAGGTGCAACCAGATACGACAGGGTGCCTCTTGGAGTGAGGCGTATAGTAGAGCTTGACAGACCAGAGGATTATATGCAGTTCGTGCCGATAGAGTTAGAGGATGAGTTCATTGTAAAAGACTTTGCAAAGGCGGCAGGAGTACGCGAAGATACAGCAAGGCTGGGACTTAATATACTCAATCATCTTGGCGTTGTTAAGCGTGTCGGAAAGAAAGGTAACGCATATGTATATAGCTGTTGATGATGTGTTCAGAATATCTGTAAGAAATCTTGTTGAGTTTATGTGTACCTCAGGTGATATAGATAACAGGGATGTGTCAGTTCCCGATGTTAAGGTTATGCAGGAGGGGGCGAGAATACACAGAAAGATACAACATTCCATGGGTTCATCATATCACGCGGAGGTGCTTTTAAGGCATGCAGTTCCACTTACCTCGGTTAATGGTTATGATTATACACTTAAGATAGAAGGCAGGGCAGACGGTATAATCGCTGATATCAGTGAGGATGAGGATGGCAATAAGACACCTCAGGGTGATGTTATCATAGATGAGATAAAGACTATGCAGTCAGATGTCACAAAGCTTAAAGAGCCGGTGTATGTGCATAAGGCGCAGGCTTTAGTATATGGTTATATATATCTTAGTAAGCATAATCTTGACAGCATTAATATACAGATGACCTACTGTAATACTGAGACTGAAAAAATAGTAAGATTTACGGAAAACTACGATAAAGACCGGATTAGTGCGTGGTTTTTAAAGCTTGTAAATGACTTTAAAAGGTGGATGGATTATGTATTTGACGAAAGACAGTTAAGAAATGACTCAATACATAAGTTAAGCTTTCCGTTTGAGTACAGGGAAGGGCAGAAAAAGCTTGTGGCGAGTGTATACAAGTCGATAGAGCAGGAAAGAACGCTGTATATACAGGCGCCTACAGGAGTTGGAAAGACTATTTCCACGGTGTATCCTTCGGTACAGGCGTGTGGAAGAGGACTGGCAGACAAGATATTTTATCTTACCTCCAAGACGATAACAAGGACAGTTGCAGAGGAGGCTTACAGCATACTAAGGGATAAGGGACTGCATTTTACGACAGTCACCCTTACTGCCAAGGATAAGATATGCCATATGGATGAAAGAAACTGCAATCCTGAGTTCTGTGAATATGCTAAGGGTCATTTTGACAGGATAAATGATGCTGTGTATGACATCATAACGCATGAGAATGTAATAGACAGGGAAAAGATACTTGAGTATTCTGTCAAGCATAAGGTATGCCCTTTTGAAATGTCACTTGATGTGTCATACTGGTGCGATGGCATAATATGCGATTATAATTATCTGTTTGACCCGGATGCATCGCTTAAAAGATACTTTGCAGATGGTACAAAGGGCAATTATATATTTCTTGTCGATGAAGCACATAATCTTGTTGACAGGGCAAGGCAGATGTACAGTGCAGTTCTTGTAAAAGAGGACTTCTTAAAATGTAAAAATGCTGTGAAGGATATGGATAAAAGGCTTGCCTCATCACTTGAAAAGTGTAATAAGTATCTATTGTCACTAAAGCGGCAGTGCGATAAAGAATATATAATAGTTGATGACTGCGGGACATTTCCGGATACATTGTCAAAGTGCTTTTCGTATATGCAGAAGTTCCTTGACAAATATAAGAATAATCCAGTAAGTGACGAGATAATAGAGTTTTTCTTTTCGGTAAGACATTTTCTTAATATGTATGACTGTGCGGATGATAAGTATGTGACATATGCAGAGTTAGCAGATGATGGTAATCTGCTTTTGCATCTTTACTGTGTTGACCCGTCAGGCAATATATCACTAAGACTAAGTCAGGGAAAGGCTGCTGTTATGTTTTCGGCTACATTTCTTCCGGTTAATTACTTTAAGGAAATGATATCGGGAAACACAGAAGATTATGCTGTATATGCACACTCACCTTTTGATACTTCTAATAAAAGAGTGATTGTAGGCAGGGATGTAAGCAGCAGGTATACAAGAAGAAATGTAAATGAATATACGAAGGTGGCAGATTATATACGAAAGCTTGTGACATCACGGGATGGCAGATATATGGTGTTCTTTCCGTCATACAGCTATATGCAGGCTGTCTATGATGTGTATACAGAAAAGTACCAGAGTAATATTATAGAGCTGGCTGACAATGATATGGCATCTGACATGGTTTTGGATATATTTTCTTTATCCGGCGGCAGTGTATACAATATAATAAAGCAGCCACCTAATATGAAGGAGGCTGACAAGGAGAAGTTTCTGTCGCTTTTTATGGAAAAGGACAGTACTAATATAGTCGGTTTCTGCGTGCTTGGAGGTATATTTTCAGAAGGCATAGACTTAAGAGGAGAGGCTCTTATTGGCGCTGCTATTGTTGGAACAGGAATACCCATGATATGCAGGCAGAGAAATATATTAAGGGATTACTTTGATTCACGGGGCAGAAACGGATATCAGTATGCCTATGTGTATCCCGGAATGAATAAGGTGCTGCAGGCGGCAGGAAGAGTTATAAGAACTGACAGCGACAAGGGGATTATTCTTCTTTTAGATGACAGGTTCTTAACGAAGGAGTATGAGCAGCAGTACCCAAGGGAATGGGATGTTATATATCCGTGTGACATAGCAGGAGTGGACGGCTGCATAAAAGAATTCTGGGATAAAGAAGGATAACAATAGTCGTATAATAGCTGTTATTGATAATTAAAAAGCAGATTTTAAGTGTCAGAAGCACAGAACACATTGCTAAATTGTCAGATATATGATATTATTTTAATATAAATATAAACGTGAATTGCTAATTATGAGATTATTTATGTTTGGAGAAAACAATATGGAAGAGAGCATTATAAAGGAATTAATTAATTCTAATGCTGGAGTTGAAGAGTGGAAAAAGGCAGGATTTAATGACTTACAGGCATTAGAGATTACTATTGGCATTAAGAGCGGTATAGACGTATCAAAGTATGCGTCAGAAGAATTTAATGAAAGACAGATGAAGGTTATAAGAAATGCTCTGGAGGAAGGCATAGATGTCACACCTTTTGCAGATGCAGAGTATGATTATATGCAGATGGAGCAGATAAAGGAGGGCATAAAGGAAGGCATAGACCTTTCGCTTATATGCAATCCAAAGTATGATTACGCTGTTATGAGAGAGATAAGGCTGGCACTTAAGTACAAGTTCGACTTAAGCAGATATGCAGGTCTTGGCTATCCGGGAGAGGTGTTAAGACAGATAAGGCTGTCTAAGAAGGATGATATAGATATCTCATTTTTTGTTAAAGACAACTATAATGCGAGCCAGTTGAACGAAATCAGATTAGGTATTATAAAGTGTGTTGATATATCAAAGTATATGTTGCACGAATATACAGCGGAGCAGATGAAGCAGTTGCGGCTTGGACTTGAAGCCGGCATAGATATAACAAAGTACAATATGATAGGTTTTTCATCTGGGCAGATGGAACAGATAAGACTTGGACTTGAAGCCGGCATAGATGTCACACCTTACGCAGACCCATTTATAGATGCGGTAAGGATGAAGGAAGCAAGGCTTAATGCAGAACATAAGGGAACACCTGAGACGCAGCAGCTCAATGAACTGCAGAGTCAGGAGATACTTCTTGGACTACAGAGCGGCGTTGATGTCAGTGTGTATGCAGACCCAAGGTATACGTTCAGACAGATGGAACAGATAAGAATCAGACTTGAAAAGGGTATAGACCCATCGGAACTACTGATATACAAGGATAATTAGTTATTCATTATGAGTAGGAAACAGGTAACTATAAATGATTGGAGGATTCAGAAGTGAGTAATGTATATGAAAAACAGACGGAATTGAATACCAAGAATGTAGTTGTCAGTGTTGCTGAAAATCATATGAGAGCTAGCATTGTCCTTGATGAGATAGGACAGGATGGAGCATACACATATGAGGAGGTAATAGATAAGCTGTCAGCAGCAGGAGTGCGGACTGGTATAGATGAGGCGAAGATAAGGGATGTTATCGTTAAGAAGATATACGGACAGGAAGTAGTTGTAGCACAAGGAAAAGAGGCAGTCAATGGTACTGATGGACACTACATTTTCTACTTCGATGAGAACTATGAGAGAGATAACAAGCCAACCTTAAGGGAAGATGGCTCAGTTGATTACTTTAATGTAAAGCTTTTTGAGAAGGTAAGTCAGGATGACAAGCTTGCAGAATATGTAGAACCGACAAAGGGAGAGTTTGGATATGATGTATGCGGAAAGCTGCTTGTGCCAAAGCCGGGAAGACCAAGTCCTAGATTAAGAGGACATGGCTTTACAGTATCAGATGATGGAAAGACTTATTATGCACAGCTTGATGGTAAGGTAGAGTACCGTAACTACGACCTTAATGTAAGTAATGTATACAGTGTTTCCGGCGACCTTGATATTGGAACAGGAAGCATTGACTTTAATGGTGATGTAACTATCAGCGGTGGTGTACATAGCGGTGTTACAGTCCATGCCATGGGCAATATATTCATAGGCGGTTATGTTGAGGATGCCATACTTAAGGCTGGCAAGGATATAATCATCAAGGATGGTGTGAATGCAAGAGAGAACGGACTTATTGAAGCAGAAGGCAATATATCAGCAAGATTTTTTGAGAATGCAAAGATTATAAGCCACGGCGATATTAAGTGTGACTATATGCTTAATACTAATGCTATGGCATATGGCAATATATATCTTGAAGGTAAGCTCGGCTCTGTTATCGGTGGAGATGTAACAGGAATAAGGGGTGTTACAGTCAAGTGCTGCGGCAGTGATGCATTTGCAAAGACAGTTATAAGAGTAGGTGCCACAAAGAGCTTAAGCTCAGAATATGCCCAGATTATTATGAAGATTAAGGATATTGACTCTGAAATAGAGCGTTACGACCAGGCTATGTATAAGTTTGACATATTAAAGAAGTCTGGTTCGGATAAGTTTGATGAGACCCTTTACAGAAAGGTATTCCAGACAAAGATTGTAAAGAAGGCTGAGAAGGCAAAGTATGAAGAACGAGGCAGATATCTGTACTCTCTTATAAGAGAGTCAGAGAAGGCGGTTGTCAAGGTTGATAAGAATATATATCCCGGCAGCAGAGTGTTTATGGGTGATAAGACATATGTGCCAAGTGCTGCATTTACACATGTTGTACTTGTTAAGACAACATCAGGAATAAATATCAGGAACTATGAATAGAGATAGTGCGCCAGCAGAATGACACAATAAAGATAAGTTTAAGAGGTAATATATGATTAAAGAGGTAGCATCAATAGACCTTCCGGTACATGAGCGCATGGTTGTAAGAAAGAACAGGCTTACACCACAGGATTATACAGGCGGCAGTGTACCGAGAATATCTATAGTTACAGGAACTCATGGTGACGAGCTTGACGGGCAGTATATATGCTATGAGATTATAAAAAGAATTAATAAGACTCCTCACAAGCTTAAAGGAATAATTGATATATATCCAGATATTAATCCCCTTGGAATAGATATAGGTTCAAGGGGAATTCCAATGTTTGAGCTTGATATGAACAGGGTATTCCCGGGAGATAATAACGGTGCTGTGGCAGAGAGTGTTGCTGCCGGCATAGTAAGCGACATTATAGGCAGTGATTTCTGTCTTGATATACATTCAAGCAACATTTTCGTAAGAGAGATGCCACAGGTAAGGTTGAATGATGATAATGTTGATAAGCTGCTTCCATATGCAAAGATGCTTAATGCTGATTTTGTATGGATATTTTCATCTATAACAGTGTTAGATGCGACACTTGCATATAGTCTTAATCACCTGGGAGTGCCAACACTTGTCGCAGAGATGGGCGTTGGAAACAGAATTAATAAAGAATACAGTCTTCAGCTTCTTGATGGAATATTTAATCTTATGATACAGCTTGGAATATGGGAGGATGAACCGGTAAAGGTAAGAGAGCCGATTATATCTACAGAGGGCGAGGTCAACTTCCTTACTGCAAAGGAAAGCGGTATATTTGTTCCGGCTATTAATTCCTGCGGTATTATACATATGGGAGATAATATAGGAGATATAATAGAGCCGATAGAAGGAAGAATTCTACAGCATATAGAGTCGCCTATGGATGGAATTGTATTCACACTCAGGGAAAATCCAGTTGTATACAAGGGAGCACTCCTTGCCAGAGTGCATGGAGGCAAAAAGTGATGAGAAAAGAAGTATTATACAGTTTAAAAGGCATATACAGGGAAAACTTCGAGATAGAAGGCTACAGATTTGGAAATGGTGAGAAGTCGGCGTGTATAGTCGGTGCTATGCGTGGCAATGAAATGCAGCAGCTATATATATGCTCACAGCTTATAAAGGTGCTTAAAGAACTTGAGGCACACGGCGCTATATCACACAATCACGAAATTCTTGTAATACCGTCAGCTAACAGGTTTTCAATGAATGTGGAAAAGAGGTTCTGGCCGATAGATAATCTTGATATTAACAGAATGTTTCCGGGAGATATGGCAGGAGATACAACCAAGCAGATAGCGGCAGCTATATTTGAAAGCTGCAGGGGTTACAATTATGGTATACAGTTTGCAAGCTTTTATATGCCGGGTGACTTTATTCCTCATGTGCGTATGATGGAAACGGGCTATCAGAGTGCCAGTCTTGCTAATCTTTTCGGATTACAGTATGTAGTTATAAGAAAGCCAAAGCCTATGGACACAGCTACACTTAACTATAACTGGCAGATGAATGGAACGAATGCATTTTCAATATACACTAACAGCACAGATATGGTCGATGACAAGTCGGCAAGACAGGCTGTGTCTTCAGTGTTAAGATTTCTTACAAGAATGGGTATCGTAAAGTACAATAATCACAGTGGTTATATAGCCAGCGTTATCAATGAATACGACTTATCAGCAGTCAAGACTTATGATGCAGGCTTCTATAAAAGGTTAAAGGAGCCGGGTGATCCGGTAGTCCACAACGAGGTTATCGGACAGGTCATAGACCCGTGTGAAGGTTTTGTAAAGAGCGAGATAATATCTCCGACAGACGGAATAGTGTTCTTTGCACATACTGCGCCTATGGTTATGAGTAATGAGGTTGTATACAAGATTATCAGACGTATGCACGAGTAAATCAATCTTGTTTATTTACCGCTAATGTGGTACAATAATAAACATTCTTTCAATAATTGCGATTATGGTATTCTGTTATGTGATATTTCAGACTATTCTGACATCACTTAGCGGTAGCAGTAATTGCATTAAGAAAGAATAAATGTATCTGTACGGTTACAGTTGATTAAGAAAGGAATTAATTAAGATGAGTGGCGTAAGAAGAGTTTTTGTTGAAAAGAAGAAGCCTTTCGCAGTTAATGCCAAGGAACTTCACGATGAAATCACAGGATATCTTGGAATAAAGGATATCACAGATGTAAGGGTGCTTATAAGATATGACATCGAAAATCTTTCAGATGATACATACAAGAAGGCACTTACTACAGTTTTCTCAGAACCACCTGTAGATGATGTTTATGAAAATGAATTTACAGCATCTGAGGATGACTATGTATTCTCTGTTGAATATCTTCCCGGACAGTTTGACCAGAGAGCTGATTCAGCAGAACAGTGTGTTAAGTTTCTCAACGAGAATGAAACTCCAGTAATTAAGACAGCAACTACTTATATTATCTCAGGTAAGCTTACTGATGATGATAAGGATAAGATTAAGAACCATTGTATTAATCCGGTTGACTCAAGAGTGGCTGATGAGAATATCCCAGAGACTCTTGTTACTAAGTTCGATACGCCAGCGGATGTTATTATATTTGACGGGTTCAAGGATATGGAGGAGGATAAGCTTAAGGCTTTATACGACTCACTTGGACTTGCCATGACATTTAAGGATTTTAAGTTCATTCAGGATTACTTTAAGAATGAAGAAAAGAGAAATCCATCGATGACAGAAATCAGAGTACTTGATACATACTGGTCTGACCACTGCCGTCACACAACATTTGCAACAGAATTAAAAGATGTTACTTTTAAGGATGGTTATTACAGAGCTCCTATGGAGGAAACTTACAATAAGTATCTTTCTGACAGGGCTGTTATATATAAAGACAGAAAAGATAAGTTCGTATGCCTTATGGACTTAGCCCTTATGGGTATGAAGAAGTTAAAGGCAGAGGGAAAGCTTGCTGACCAGGAGGAGTCGGATGAGATTAATGCCTGCTCGATAGTTGTCCCAGTTGAGATTGATGGAAAGACAGAGGAGTGGCTTGTTAACTTCAAGAATGAAACACACAACCACCCAACAGAGATAGAGCCTTTCGGTGGCGCTGCTACATGTCTTGGTGGAGCTATAAGAGACCCACTTTCAGGACGTACATATGTATATCAGGCTATGCGTATCACAGGTGCAGCAGACCCTACAGTTCCAGTAGCAGATACACTTCACGGAAAGCTTCCTCAGAGAAAGATAGTTACAGAGGCAGCACACGGTTACAGCTCATATGGTAACCAGATAGGTCTTGCTACAGGCTATGTTAAGGAAATATATCACCCAGATTACGTTGCAAAGCGTATGGAGATAGGTGCAGTTATAGCGGCAGCACCAAGAAGTGCTGTTAAGAGAGAGAATTCTGACCCGGGAGATATTATTATTCTTCTTGGCGGTAGAACAGGACGTGATGGATGTGGCGGTGCTACAGGTTCATCTAAGGTTCACACAGAAGAGTCGATAGAGACTTGTGGAGCTGAAGTTCAGAAAGGTAATGCACCTACAGAGCGTAAGATGCAGCGACTTTTCAGAAGACCAGAGGTAACTAAGCTTATTAAGAAATGTAACGACTTTGGTGCAGGTGGTGTTTCAGTAGCCATCGGTGAGCTTGCAGCAGGTCTTACAGTTGACCTTGACAAGGTTCCTAAGAAGTATGAAGGTCTTGACGGAACAGAGCTTGCTATATCAGAGTCACAGGAAAGAATGGCAGTTGTAGTTGCCCCAGCAGATGTTAAGGAATTCCTTGCATATGCAGCAGAGGAGAACCTTGAAGCTGTTGAGGTTGCTGTTGTTACAGAGGAGCCTAGACTTGTACTTAACTGGAGAGGTAAGGATATCGTTAATATTTCAAGAGCATTTCTTGATACTAACGGCGCACATCAGGAGACATCTGTACTTGTGGATATTCCAGATGAGAATGAGAATTATCTTAAGGCAAAGGAAGTTGAAGATGTTAAGGGTAAGTGGCTTAAGACACTTGCAGACCTTAATGAGTGCTCACAGAAGGGACTTGTTGAAAGATTTGATGGTTCTATCGGTGCAGGTTCAGTGCTTATGCCTTATGGCGGTAAGTACCAGCTCACAGAAACTCAGGCTATGGTTGCAAAGCTTCCAGTGCTTAAGGGCAAGTGCGATACAGTAACTATGATGGCTTATGGTTTTGACCCATATCTTTCTAAGTGGAGTCCATACCACGGAGCTATGTATGCAGTTACAGACTCAGTTGCAAAGATTGTTGCTGCTGGTGGTGACTACAGCAGGATTAGATTTACATATCAGGAATACTTTAGAAGAATGACAGAGGACCCATCAAGATGGAGCCAGCCTTTTGCAGCACTTCTTGGTGCTTACGAGGCACAGCTTGGCTTCGGACTTCCATCTATCGGTGGTAAGGACTCTATGTCAGGAACATTTGAACATATAGATGTACCACCTACATTATGCTCATTTGCAATAGATGTAGCTAAGGAACAGGATATTATCACACCTGAATTAAAGAAGGCTGGCAATGTCCTTGTAAGATTTGACATTGAAAAAGATAAGTATGACCTTCCTGTATTCTCACAGATTAAGGAATTATACTCAGCTATCCACGAAGCTATCAGGAGCAAGGCAATCGTATCTGCATATGTGCTTGATGCTAATGGTTTAGTTCCAGCAATAAGCAAGATGGCATTTGGTAATAAGCTTGGTGTGGCTGTTGAGTCTTCAGTATCAAAGGAAGAATTATTTGCACCAGCATATGGCTGCATAGTAGCAGAAGTAGACAGCTCTAAGCTTGCAGAGATTAAGGCAGCTTATACTAAGGTTGGTACAGTAACCGAAGAAGCTAAGTTTACATATGAAGATGTTTCAATCAATATTGAGGAAGCCTTAAGTGTATGGAAGGATACTCTTGAAGATGTATTCCCAACAAAGGTAACTAAGGAAACAGACAAGATTGAAACACCTGTATATTCAGCAGGCAATGTATATGTATGCAGGAATAAGGTTGCAAAGCCAACTGTATTTATACCAGTATTTCCGGGTACTAACTGTGAGTATGACAGTGCAAAGGCATTTGAGAGAGCCGGCGCTGATACTATTATCAAGGTATTCAAGAACCTTGATGCAGAAAGCATAAGAGAGTCTGTTGATGAGTTTGAAAAGGCTATTAACCAGTCACAGATTATTATGTTCCCGGGCGGATTTTCAGCAGGTGATGAACCAGATGGTTCTGCCAAGTTCTTCGCAACAGCATTCCGTAATGCTAAGATGAAGGAGGCAGTTGAGAAGCTCCTCAATGAAAGAGATGGTCTTGCACTTGGTATCTGTAATGGTTTCCAGGCTCTTATCAAGCTTGGCTTAGTACCTAACGGTAAGATAACAGGACAGGATGTTAATTCTCCTACATTAACATTTAATACAATCAACCGTCATATATCTAAGATGGTATATACAAAGGTTGTTACTAATAAGAGCCCATGGCTTGCAGGTGCAGAACTTGGAAAGGTATACTGCAACCCAGCTTCACACGGTGAAGGACGTTTCGTAGCACCTAAGGAATGGCTTGATAAGCTCTTTGCAAACGGTCAGGTGGCTACACAGTACTGTGACCCAGAAGGCAACATTTCTATGGATGAAGAATGGAATGTCAATGGCTCATATATGGCTGTTGAAGGTATCACAAGTCCGGACGGAAGATGCTTAGGTAAGATGGCACATTCTGAAAGACGTGGTGATTCAGTAGCTATCAACATCTATGGCGAACAGGATATTAAGATATTTGAGTCAGGTGTTAAGTACTTTAAGTAATAAATAAAGTTTATAATGTCACGTTATAATATGATTAAAGGGTCAAAAGGTATCATCGATGCATGCTTGCATGCAATT